>Ga0268299_1000705_pt1:5000-88554 | contig 88554 bp, 80 predicted proteins | sample NOBtaG_FD_193484 | JGI IMG/M metagenome (GOLD analysis project Ga0268299, IMG submission 193484) | Activated sludge microbial communities from bioreactor in Nijmegen, Gelderland, Netherland - NOB reactor | ecosystem: Engineered > Bioreactor > Aerobic > Activated sludge | place... | reverse complement strand
CGGGGACTGCGATCGACCAGCTTGTAGCGCGCCACGCTCTTGTTCTCCTCTCGAGCAGTTCTCATCGAACAACGCTCGAGCAGGCCGACCGCGGACACGTGGCGGGACTTTTTGTACAGCCTCAACGACGGCCGTAACCGGCCCGTGCAAGCGGTGCGAAGCGCCGCTTGCACGGGTCCGTGTTCACGGCCTGGTTAGATCCCAACCGCGATTTCAAGGCGAGTGCCAATCGACACATAGTCAAGAAAGACCTCTTCGCCTCCCGTTCGGTTCGCAATCTCGCGAAGGGATGACTTGGAGAGATTGACTCGCAGCCTATCGGGGCGCTGCTCGTTCCACAACAAATGCACGCTCACGTGTTGTCTCGAAGGGTCAGGTCGTACCTGAATCCCAGAGCCGCCATTCAGCGAGAAGGTCCACACGAGCGCAGCGTTTTGCGGAGGACGCGACTCGAGTTTGCGAAGCTCCTCGTCCGAAGGTGGGACCGAGAATTCAGTCTTCTCTCCCGTGGGGCCCTCCTCTTCGAAGAGGCGACCCTTCGGGGACGACGTTGACCCTTCTTCAAACGATAGGCCAACGCGGTCGCCAAGGCTCAATTCATGAGGCATCTCCCAGATAAGAAAATCCGCGCTTCCGTCAGCACGCTGCTTTCCTCCTCCGTGGACATCCAAGGTAGATGCCTCAGGCCCCCAAATGTCACCCCAGACGCTGGCGGAGAACATCCACACATCGTCCGATCCGACGGTGCAGACGTGGTTTCCGTTCTTCGTAACACGCAGGATGGGCATTGGGATCTAACGTCGCGGTTGACCCGCCCGTGCAGGCGGGCGAAGCCCGCCGGAACGGGTCGGGTCGAACCGCAGGTTAGACCTTGCCCGACGATCAACTCGTAGACTATTCATCAAAGCCGCGCCAGTCTGTGAATGCCTCGAGCGGCTCCCGCGGCATCGCTAAGTGATTGACCGCTGCCTGCCTATCTTCGTAGCCGAGAGACATCCCGCACGTCACCGCTTCTTCGGGCGCGAACCGCAATTGCTCTGCGATCACCGTTTGATAACGGACGAACGAGACTTGCGGACAAGTCGCCAAACCGCGCGCATGGGCGGCCAGCATCAAGTTCTGAAGGAACAGACCGAAATCGAGCCAACTGTGCTTCGTTAGCGCGGAGTCGATCGTGAAGATGAAGCCCACTGGCGCATCGAAGAACAGGAAATTACGGCCAGTCTGGCGCCCGCGGGCCACCATGTCCGTGCGGTCTATGCCAAGTGCCCCGTACAAGCGCCGCCCGAATTCCTCCAGGCGCGCTGCGCAGTCCGTTGGGGGAGGCTGAGGAAAGGGCGAGAAAGATGGATGAGTGTTAGCGGAATGCGCTCGAGAGATTGCCTCGCTAAGTGCGCGTTTTGCTGCGCCCGTCAGCACATGCACGCGCCACGGCTGGGTGTTGAAATTACTTGGCGCCATCCGCGCTACCTCGATGATTTCCACGAGCTGTGATCGTGGGACGGGGTCGGGTCGGAACGCGCGTACGGTCTTGCGCGAACGAATTGCCGTGTCGACGACAGCAGCGGAATTCGGCGTATCAGTCTCCACTGGGCTCCCTCTCTCCTGGGCTGGCGGCGCCAATGCGAGGTCTAACGCTAGAGATCACCGGCCCGCGGAAGCGGGCGAAGCCCGCCGTAGCCGGTCCGGTGCATCGACGGGTTGGGCGTCAATCGTGCGGGCCTATCCAGGCAGCAAGGTCACTGACTGGGTCAGCACCGCACGCTGGCGCTGCGCCGGGGTTTGGACGGCTGCGAAATCGGGAACACTTCGCGCACGCGCTGGGCCAGCATTTCGCAGAAGGCCGTGGCGTACGGCGGCAGGGGGCGCCGCTTGTCCCAGAAAAGGGCCAAAGGCTCGCGGACGGGTTTGCCCCTGTAGGTTACGCGGACGCTGCGTAGCGAATAACGAGCGATTCGCACTGCAGAAGGAACGATCGCCACACCGTGGCCCATCTCGGCCATCGCAAGCAGCGTATGCGGTGTCCGGCTCTCGAAAGTGACGTTGGCCTCCACGCCGGCCAGGCGGCAGGTGGCGTCGAAAGTGCGGCGGGATACGAAGTTGGTATCCAGCAAGAGCAGCGGGTGGGGGGCGAGGTCGGCAACCTCGATAGCTTCGTTCTTCCCGAGCGTCACCGGCCCGGGGAAAGCGGCCAGCAGATCTACCCCTTCCAATGGATGGCTGGCGAAGCGCGGATCGCCAGGCGATACGGCGCGAAGCAGGTTCTGGCCGAGGTGAACCTCGCCGCGCTCGAGCATTCCTAGTGTGTCGGACCACACGACGGCCTCGGTCAAGTTCACCCGCACGTTAGGGTAACGTTGCGCGTATCGCCGCAGGAAGTCACACATGACGCCTTCGATGAACTGAGGCGAGGCAGCCATCCTGAGGGTGCCCGTGTCGCCGCGCCGGAGCAGCTCGGCGCGCTCGCCGAGTGCGTTGGCGTAGTTCAACAGAATCCGGCAGTCGCCGAGTAGCTGCTCGCCCTCGCCCGTCAGCACCAGGCGGCGTCCCACGCGATCGAAGAGCTTGAGACCGAGTTCCTGCTCGAAGTTGCTGATCTGCCGGGAGAGCGCAGGCTGCGCCGTGTGCAGGCGCGCCGCCGCCCTGGAGACGGTACCCAGCTCGGCCACGGTGACGAAGGTTCGAGCGTGCCGCAGATCCATGGTCATCTTTATGCCCAATCGGCATTGTTAAGTAGATGATATATGTATTGGACGTGGTGTCTAGCCCGACCTACGCTGACCTCGCGAATGCGCGCGCCGCGCCCGACGCGCGCGATTTCGATAGCGAGGACATCATGAAATCCAGAGCCCTCATGCTGCTGTCCGCCTTTGGACTGGCAGTGGTGGCCGCCCAGGCCCCAGCGGAAACCTGGCCGACCAAGCCGATGAAGGCGATCGTGCCGATCGGGCCGGGCAGCGTGATCGATATTGTTCCCCGCACCGTATTCGGGCCGCTCGCCGCCCAGCTCGGGCAGGCGATCGTGGTGGAGAATCGACCCGGGGCGGGGCAAACGCTCGGCGCCGGCGTTGTCGCCCGGTCGGACCCCGATGGCTATACACTCCTCGTCAACTCGGCCGCGCACGCGATCGCGCCCGCGTTGCATCGGAACCTGACCTATCGTCCCACGCAGGACTTCGCGGCGGTTGCCCCACTCGGGGTCACGCCTTTCGTGCTCGTGGTCTCTCCGGACCGAGGCTTCGAGACGGCCCGCGATCTTGTCGCTGCCGCCAAGGGCAAGCCGGGCACGTTCAACTTCTCGTCGCCTGGCGTTGGGTCGGCGTCGCATCTGAGCGCGGAGCGCTTCCGGCTCAGCGCGGGCGTGGCGGCCGTTCATGTCCCGTTCAAGGGCGGCGCGGAGATGATCACCGAAGTGATCGCGGGGCGCATCGACTTTTCCTTCGTTGCACTGGGGGCCGCCCTACCGCAGATCCGGTCCGGCAAGCTCAGGGCGCTGGCAGTGAACGGCGCCGCGCGCTCCTCCGCGCTGCCGCATGTGCCGACCCTCCGTGAAGCCGGCTTCAGCGACGCGGAATATCCGATGTGGCTGGGACTCTTTTTTCCCGCGACGACGCCGCGTGAGATCGTCGACAGGCTGCACCGCGAGACGCTCAAGGCGCTGCAGGAGCCCGGGGTGCGGGACAAGCTGGCGGCGCTCGGCGTCGATCCTCTGGTGATGACCCCGACCGAATTCGACGCGTTCGTAAGCAGCGAAGTCCGCATGAACGCGGCGTTGGTCAAGGCGATCGGAATGACGCCCGAATAGCGGTCCCGGAGAAAGCACCCGAGCGCTGGCGCGGCCGTGTCCGATCAAGGGCCAGGACTCCATTGCATGAACGTTGGCACCACGTTTGTTTCCTCGGATGGCGATGGGTACGAGCTGCAGATGGGCCGCTGGAGCCGGCGACTCGCGCCCCTGTTCATCCGCTTCGCCGGCATAACGGGAGCGGTACGGGTGCTCGATGTCGGGTGCGGCACCGGCAACCTCGCGATGTGCCTGGCGAGCGATCCGGACATCGTCGGCGTGCGCGGCCTGGATCTCTCCGCAACGTACGTCGATTACGCCAGCCGCCGGAATATCGATCCTCGCTTGGGCTTCCAGCAGGGAGACGCTCGCGCGCTGCCGTTTCCGGACGCCTCCTTCGACCACGCGGTCTCCATGCTCGTGCTGCAGTTCGTTCCGCAAGCCGATCTCGCAGTGCGCGAGATGTGCCGCGTGACGCGGCCGGGAGGAACTGTCGCTGCCGCCACCTGGGATACGCGCGGTGGGTTCGTCGCCCTGCGCATGTTCTACGACACCGCGGCCATGCTCGACCTGAACGGGTGTCAGGCCAGGGCCGCTGCGTATACCCGGCCGATGAGCCGTCCCGGAGATCTGGCGCGCGCCTGGCATGACGCGGGCCTGACGGAGGTCGTGCAGGACACCCTGACCATACGAATGGATTTCGCGTCATTTGCGGATTTCTGGGCGCCCATCGAAGGCAAGGAAGGACCGGTTGCGGCCTACGTTTGCACGCTCGATTCGAATGCCCGGGCGAGACTCCGAGAAATGGTCAGGCTGGCGTACTTGGACGGCGAGGCTGACGGCGCGCGGTCCTATGCCGCGACCGCCTGGGTCGTGAGGGGCAGCGTGCCTTAGGGGGCAATGGAAGTTCGCCTACTATCGGGGGCACGAAGGCGCACGCTTGGCACTCGCGGACGCCCAACGCTGCGGTTCAAGGGGCGCCGACCAGCGCAGCTTGCGGGAGGTCCGCTGCATCGGGTTGTTGGGCGGCTCTTCGCCGGATTCCAACCTCGGTCTTGCGATGATCGACGCCTATTGTTCCCTGCTGTTCGTTTCGGTCATTGCTTTCTGGAGATGCCCGGGTCCCTCGGGCCAGGACAGGCCGCCAGGCGCCGCGGTTGTTCGCCAGTTCGCCAGAACCACAGGTTCTCGTCCGCAAGTGCGACGGAGTGATCGGTGCCCGCAGCGGCCTCGAGCACGCCGTGGTCGATGACCTGCTTCGGCGTCAGACCTTCATTGCGTCCCCAGATCCACAGCGAGCCGTCAGAGCGAAGCGCCAGAGAGTGGCTCGCGCCAGTGGCGATCGCAGTGGCGTTGTCAAGCAGCTTGCCCCAGCGAGCGGCCTTGTCGCCGTAGCCATGCTTCGCCAGCGGTCCGTAGATGTTGCCGCCTGTCCCCCAGATACTGCCATCGCGCTTCAAATGCAATGCGTGGCCGGTATGTGCAACAACTTGACGAACGTCGTTTGCAGTCACAACGTAGAAATCCGTCCGTTCCAGCCGACCGTCACCGTATTGCCCGCGACTCGCATTGCCGTGGACGCGAAGCGCCCCGTCGCGGGTGACATAGTAGTTGGCGCCATCGCCCACAGATGCCGTCGCGACGTTGTCAGCGAGCCTGCGGGGCGTTTCGAAGCCGCTTTCACCAATGACGGGTAGCCGGCGCGTCTCAACGTGCCACAGGCTGGCGTCGTAACGAATGACGAGCAGACCCGTGAGCCCGGCATGGAACTGCCTGACCCTGTCGATCAGGACTTGCGGCGCAGCCGGATTGTCGCTCCATGCCAGCAGCGATCCGTCATCCTGCAATCCATAGCGCATGCGCTTACCGACACCTACTTGCCTCATGCCGGTGATCGTCGGCCGTGGCATCTCACCGGTTCGCCACTCGAAGACAGTGCCGGCGCACAGCGCAAGATAGTCGTCGTAGTAGGCGGCGAGCAGCGGGCCGGTGCTGTCGGCGATTGACGGTGACATGTGGAGCAGGCAGGCCACCCCCAATGCCGCCAGGCTTGACCGTTCTTGCCGACTTCCTCTTCGATGCAGGCGCGTCGCGCCATTCCGCGTCGGAGACATCCGGAGTGCTCGACCGAAACGGGTCTGAATCATCTGGATTTCGCGAATATCGTTCATTCAACGTGCTGATGACGATCTTGAGATGCCCAATGCTCCGCTTCAGGAGGGGGCGCCGCTCGCGGCGCGGCCCTTGAAAGCGGAGGCTGGACGCCGTCACTGCAACCGGAGACAGGATCCTCACCGTCACTTGCGCATCGCCCGTTGCCATTGCTCGAAACCGCAGCTATCGAGAACCACATGCGCCGCCAAGCGATACGTCTTTCCATCGAAAACGTAGGTATCGAGATTCGTGAGCCCGGCGCCAACGTGGCTGTAGCTCTGGATGACCCGAAACTCATTGACGCGTTCATCCAGGAATGCCAGATGGCCGAAGAACTCGCCGATCATCGCCAGACTGCCGCCCGCGAGCAGCACGTAGGCGCAACCACCGGTGCCGCACAACCGCGCAGGGGAGACGATGAAAAGTTCTTCGCGTCCATCATTGTTCAGGTCCATCTCATGTACCGCCGGCAATTCATCGCCGTAGTCGAGCCTGTTCAGTGCCGCGGTCACGTCGTGCCGCGCGGGCAAGCGCCGCGTCTTCCACGCCAAGGCGCCCTGCGGCATGAGCTTGCCGGGCAGAACCTGTTCGCCAGCACGAGGCAGCGGGCAATCCGTCTCAGCATGCGCTATGGGTGATTCGAGCAGGAACGCCAGCAATGAAAGAACGGTCGATAACGCTCGTCTCATGCCAATGACCCTTTGGTCATGCTTGCTTCACCTGTTGCCTGGCGCGGCGAGCCAGTTCTGGGGGAAGGCCATCTCGATGCGCTTGAAGGTCGCGGGCATGCCGTCGCAGAGCTGGAGCTGCTGGCTGCGCTGCATCGGGTCCTTGAGTTGACGGTCGACTTGCGACCCGGGTGCGGGTGGCGCGAGCCCCGACGCGAGCCACGACCGGACCTCGCCGGTCACTTTCTGGAAATCGGGCAACGGCACCTTCGCGAGCGGACTGGTGGCCCATGCCGCCTCCATCTGCCCGCGCCGCTCCGGGAAGAAGATCTCGCACAGGCGCCAGCCGACCAGAAGGTTGGGGACGAGGCCGAGCGCGTAGTCGCGCGCCTGGGCCGCATTCTGCGCGGGCGGCAGATCGTAAGGAATCTCGAGCTTGCGCCATGGGCAGTACGCGTCTCGGCGCGCCCTTTTCTCGGAGTACGCCAAGTACGCCTCGCTGCCGGGCGCGGGGAATTGCCTGCCCGTGAGAAGCTCGGTCTTGCGCCGCGCGAGGGCCTCGATTTCAGGCGGACGCCCTCTCTTCGCCATTCCTGCTTCGAGATCTCTTGCGCGGGCGGCATCGCCGACGCCTGAAAGCACGATCATTTCGAAGGCGAGCTTCATGCCTTCGCATGCGGACGGCGCGAGTTTCTCTTCGATGGCCTCCAGCTCCTCCAGCTCTGGGGCAGTAATGGGGCGGGTCTGTGCGTGCACAAGGCCCGCGGCGAGCGCGGCAGCGATGGCGGTTGCCCTCAACATGCCTATCACGGATCTCCTGTTCTCATGTGCGACGCAGCATGTTCCCTTGTCCACGTCGGACGGTCGAGCGTGGACGACGCGTTCGTCCCGCCAGTGCCCGGGCGCCAGCGAGAAGCGGAGCGGGCGCCTCACCGCCCGCCAGCGCCACCGCGCAACTGCCGCCGCAGGCCATCAGGTGGAGCGATTGGTGAAGCGGCATTGGTACCCTCAATCACTTTATCGAACCGACATGCTGGCTGGCTTCGGCGACAGTCATGCCCAATGAGCGTGTGGCAAGGATGATTGCCTCCGCTTTCCTGCCGGTCTTCAGGAGTGCGTTCGGGCCTTCCCGATCGGAGTCCAGAACATTCACGCGCAGTATCGACTGAATTTCTCGGGCAAGCTGGCGGGCTTCTTCCTCTTGCACGGAAGGATCCTCGGTGAGCGTCACGATCTCGTCCCGGCAGGCGAGGGCAAGGTACCGGCGCTCCCGCCATCGGTTCGCGGGCAACAAGCCCTCGTCATAATGAAAGGCCTTCACGACAACGATATGCTCAACGTCTGAAAAGGGAGTGGTCTGTCGCGTGGCGTTTCGGAATCCCTTCCTCGTCAGGGGAATTGTTTTCCGACGCCGGTCAAAGGCCACCTTGTGGGTCTTGAATACATAGGCGGAAAATCCGAACAGCAGTGCTCCCAGGATGGAAGCGATGATCTTGCCGGTATCGTGATCCGGCGGAGCGGCGTTCTGGAGCGCCAGCAGGGCAAGCCCGAGGGCACCGCACCCGAAGACGATGCGCAGCCACTCGCCGTTCTCCCGGATGGTCATCTGGAACCACCGCAGCGATATTCAACAACGTAAGAATAGGTGGTAGCAGTGAACTCGGAAGTCTGGGGTCTGCCCAGAGCACGGCTGTTGCTCCACCTCACCGGGTATTGCATTTTCAGCCAGGTGGCATCGTCCGTGAAGAAGAACCATCCGGCGTCGGTGGTCAAGCCGGGAAAGCGCGCATGTAACTGGCCGGATGTGGGCAGCACGCCACGAGCTTCGCAATATCGATTGATGAAGAAGTCGACTTCCTTTGCCGTGTCGATGGTTTTGGCATCGGAGTGCTGCAGTGCTGAAACGAGCAGGTAGATGAAGAAGGCCGCCAGTGCGGCTTTGTTCAGCACGGAAAGCACCCGATTGGTCTTGCTGTTACGAAAGCGATGCCAGAGAACGGAAATGACGGATATGAGACCGATTCCTACGCATTGAAGGATCGGTACCATCAGCATGGCGATCGCGCCTTGCGCATCCGGGTGAACAAAGCGAATATCGAAGTAGAGCAGGGGGCCGGCAATGGCTATGCCGGCATATGACCAGGCGGTCTCTCGATCGGATAACGCGCCCATTCGATTGGCGCGGGTCGCAAGATGCAGCCCCAGCATCAACGCATACGGCATCAGTGACCAAGCGACATAGCCCAGTGCGCCCTTTATCCATCTGCCGGCGTCATAGCCCATCAGCAGCGCTGCAGCTACGGCAGTAACAAGGGTGATAAACACCACTATGGTGTTCTGTCGGGCCCGATCAGGTGTCATCGACATGCCCGACCGGGACCTCTGGGTCGAATGGCAGATGGCCCCTCGCGGCCATACGCCGCCCCACGATCACGAGTACGAGGTAACCTGCCTGACGGAAGCAGGCACGGTCGACCCGCGGGTCAGGCCTCATGTTGGCTAGCCCTGGTGCTCGTGATCAGGGAGACAAGCAGCGCCAAGCAAAGCATTGGCGCGCCAATGTAGAGAAGCAAGAGCTTGGCCATCGCCGGCCAGAAACCGGGATCGCTCTCCGCGATCCTGACGTTCACCAACAGCGCTGCAATGACGACAAGTGGCAGGTACGCGGAAAGCCAGTTCAGAAGGCCTCGCTGCAGGAAGTTGAGGCGACGGAAGCGAGGGAAGACAGAAAGAACAATATGACTGGCTGCACCAAGGAACCCCATAACCACCCCGATCAACAGCTGAACAACGGAGCCATACTCGCCAAGTCGCGCCAGGACCACAAAGCCACCGGCGATGCAGACGACGAGCCACACTAGGGATCCGACCACAATGGAAGCAACCAAGGGTCTTTGCATAGGCTCTACGCCATCAGCGGTTCAGGCCTGATTGCCTAACGTTGCGGTTGATCCGCCCGTGTAGGCGGGCGAAGCCCGCCGGAACGGGCCCGCTGCATTGGCTCGTTGGGCACCTGACGACGCACGCTATTTCCTGCCGCGCCAGTAACTCGGGCGCCTACTATGGTGCGCAACCGCGAGGATGCGGATCTGGTCGCCGACGATCGAGTAGATGACGCTGAACGGAAAGCGCCGTGTAACGAGCCGACGTCTACCGTGGCGCCAGATCGCGCCGAGGCGGGGATACTGTAGGAGAAGACCTACGGAGTGCTCGAATTCCGCGAGGAACGACTGCGAGAGTGCGGCACCGGCCTGCTCTCGGTAGAACTCAGCTGCTTCCCGGAGATCCTGCTGCGCCTCAGGGTGCAGCCAGTAGTTCACCGAAACTCGGCCTTCAATTTGGCTAGAGCTTCTGGCCCCGAAATCAGGGAAACAGCGCCGCTCTCAATCTCGGCGTTGCGGCGCTCGACTTCCGCGGCCCAAGCCTCCTCAACCTCTGGGTCGATGTCAAGACTTGCGATCAGGCGCTCGACCAGTCGTGCGCGCTCCGCCGCCGAGAGCTGCAGCGCTTCGGCCTCAAGGGCTTCTACAGTCGACGACATGACGTCTCCGGATAAGGGCAACGTATAGTGACTAGGTTGCCATAATGTGGTGGCCGCTGCCAATGGCGCCCACTGGCTGCGTGCGGGAGTTGCTTTCAGGCGCCCAACGTCCGTGTTCAGGGGGCGCCGACGCGCGTAGCGAGGAGGGTACCGGCCAGCCCCGCTGGCCGGCGCTCCCCTGGAACGCGTGGTTGGGCGGCACGGGTATCACTATAGGGTCCGTTGGATGAACGGCGCGACAAAAGCTGCCGCGAGCACCAAAGCGGCGATGAACCAGATGCGGCCTAGGACTGACGAACGAAGGAACCAGGCCACAGCAAACAGAAGTGCGACACCCAAGGCGCTGAGCGCGAGCCAGGACCCGCGTGCGAGAAAGTTGACCACTAAGGTGCCGATCCAGTAGAGCGCGCTGCCGATGACGCCGAGGGCCCCGGCCAACGCGAACGCCGAGATGACCGCCGAGACCGCGGAAGACGCACGTTGCGACGGAGACGACAGTAGTTCGAGCGGACGGTCGTCGTGGCGCATGGTCATTGTGACGCCCAACGCTGCGGTTCAGGGGGCGCCGAGGAGCGAAGCGACGAGGGTACCGGCCAGCCCCGCTGGCCGGCGCTCCCCTGGAACCGCCGGTTAGGCCGCATCACTCGCAGAATTGCTGCCGACGATCGTAAGAAGAAGCGAGCGCGCGGTCGCCCATGCACGCAGTTGATCAGCAATTGAACTATGCTGATTCGCGGAGAGAGGTTTCGCCGTCGGCGCGACCCACTGAGCACGGTCCATACGCAATTCGATGCGCGGTGCACCAACAGTCCTCCATTCGTACGGAACCAATGCTAATTCGCGTCCGCATTGGTAGGCGATGACGCCCGTTGTTTCGGTGGAGGGGCGTAACTCAATTGTCGGGGCAGGTGCGGGGGCAAGCGCAGTATGAAGAAGCGCGCCAAGGAGGACGCCCGTAAAGATCCCAGGAAGCACCAGCGCCAAGCTCGGACCTGGATCGCCCAAAAGAAAGGCGAAAATCACGACGCCAGCGAGCAGGGCGAGAACAGTCCAGCTCGGCCGAGTCGGCCGGATGCGCAAATAGCCCAAGCCATAGAGCAGCGCGCCAATCAGCATGCAGATAATGAAGCGCTCCACGGCAGTGGCCTAACTTAAATTCGACACCCTAAAATACTGTACATAAAGCCAGGCACCAGGTGTATAATGCCGACGCGCATCGGGAAGTGCCTGATTCCTCATCGGTCCACCGGGCAAGGGCACCCAAAATATGAGCGGCAAAGACACCTCTGCGTCTCGGCCGAGGCTGCTCGAGCAGGTCCGCGAGCGGATGCGGGTGCTGCACTACAGCTATCGCACCGAAGCGCAGTACGTTCAGTGGATTAAACGCTTCATCCATTTCCATGACAAGCGGCACCCTGCCCACATGGGCGCGCCGGAGGTGGAATCGTTCCTGACCGACCTCGCGGTCCGAGGTCAGGTGGCCGCGCCGACGCAGAACCAGGCCAAGGCCGCGATCCTCTTTCTGTACAAGCAGGTCCTCGGCCAGGAACTGGCCTGGCTGGACGGTGTGACGACCGCCAAGGCGTCAGCGCACTTACCCGTCGTGCTCACGACAGAGGAGGTCCGGGCGGTGCTGGCCCGCCTGACTGGAATCCACTGGCTGATCGCGAGCATTCTCTATGGCTCCGGGCTTCGGCTGATGGAAGCCGTCCGCCTCCGCGTCAAGGACGTCGAATTCAGCCGTCGGGAGGTGCTGGTCCGCGACGGGAAGGGCGGCAAGGATCGCGTGACGATGCTGCCCGACCGCATCCTCGAGCCGCTGCGGGACCACCTCGCACGCGTGAAGCGCGTGCACGAGCACGATCTCGCGGCGGGATATGGCGAGGTGTACCTGCCGTTCGCGCTCGAGCGGAAATACCCGCACGCCGGCCGACAGTGGGGCTGGCAGTACGTGTTTCCTGCGCAGCGGCTGTCGCTCGATCCGCGCGCCGACCGCGTGCGGCGGCATCACGTCGACGAGAAGGGCGTGCAGCGGGCGATGAAGGAGGCGGTGCGCGACGCCGGCGTCGTGAAGCCGGCGACGCCGCACACGCTGCGGCACAGCTTCGCGACGCATCTCCTGCAATCCGGGCACGACATCCGGACGGTGCAGGAGCTGCTCGGCCATCGCGACGTGGCGACGACGATGGTCTATACGCACGTGCTGAACCGCGGCGGGCGCGGGGTGCTGAGCCCGCTCGATCGCTGAGCGCGCCTCGCGCCCCCCGCCGGGGACCGCTACCGGCGGCTCACGCGGGAATGACGAGCTGGGTCTGCGTCACCACGGCGCACAGTTTCCCGTCCGCTCTGATCAGCGTCTGCCAGACCATGGTGGTTCGCCCGCGGTGGAAGGCGGTGCTCTCGCCTACGACGGTCGAGCCGGCCTTCGCGCCGCGCAAGAACTTGGTCGAGGACTCGATCGTCGTCGTGCGCGCCCCCTCGGGCAGGTTCATGAAGGTTCCCACGGCGCCGAGCGTGTCCGCGAAGGCCATGATCGCTCCCCCGTGCAGCACGCCACCGGTGGTGCAGAGGTCGGGTCGCACCGTCATCTGGGCAAGCACGCGCTCCGGCGAGACCTCTTTCAACTCGACGCCCATCAGGCCGGGGAAAAGGGGCGCCAGCAGAGCAGTCAGCGACGCGAGATCAGGCATGCGGCTTCGCCGCTCGTGCGCCTTCGGCGTGCAGCGCGAGGATGTCCGCGATCGCGCGGTTGAGCGGCGTCGGCACGCCCTTGCGCTTCCCCAGCTCCACCACCGCACCGGCCAGCCACCGCACTTCCAGCCGGTTGCCGCGCTCGAGGTCGTGGTGCATGGACGAGGTCATGTCGTAAGCCACGTCGTCGGCGAGCTTCAGCCGCACCTCGGCGTAGTCCGGCGCCAGGTTGACGCCGTGAGCGCGGCCGACGACGACCACCTCGCGCATCACGTCGAGGAAGAACTGGCGGGTCTGCGGATTCTCTCGGATCGGGCCAATCGTCCTGCGGATGGTGGTGGTCGTGCCCGACAGCGCGACCAGGAACACGAACTTCTGCCAGATCTCGCGCAGGATGTCCTCGGACAGTTCGGCCTTGATGCCGCCGGCGAGGCACGCCTCGAGGAAGGCTTCGCCGCGCGCCGAACGGCTGCCGTCGAACTCGCCGAAGATCAGGCGCTGCATCGGCCCGGTCTGGCGAATGACGCCCGGCTTTTCTATGGTGGTCGCGACGTAGCCGACACCGCCCATCACGCACTTGGCGCCGTAGGCGGCCCGCAGCGCGTCGTCCTTGAGCACGCCGTTCTGGAACGAGACGACCGCGGTGCGCTCGCCGACGACGGGGCGCAGTTGCTCGAGCGCGGCGTCGGTGTCCCACAGCTTCACGCACAGCATCGCCACGTCGACCGGTCCGACCGTGCGCGCATCGTCGGTCGCATTGACGCGCGGGACGTGGAGCGGCTCGGGCCCGACGACGCGCAGGCCCTCCGCGCGCAGGGCGGCGAGGTGCTGGCCGCGGGCGAGGAAATGGACCTCCGCGCCGCCGAGGCACAGGCGTGCCCCGAAGTAGCCGCCGAGTCCGCCTGCTCCCATTACTGCGATGCGCATGGTCTCTCCCGTATCGGCGCCAGCGCACTGTACGTGGGGCACGGTCGGGGGTCAACGCGCCACCGGGCGCTCGCCCGGGCAGGGGACGGGCCCGCCGCTACGCGGACGCGGGGCGGCCGGCTCAGGTCGCGAGGCGGTAGAACTTCGTGTCCACGGTCATGACCGGAAATTTCGGCGGCAGACCGGCGCGCGCGATCTCGCGGAACCCGTTCTTCTCGTAGAAGCGATGGGCGGCGAGAAACCTGGCGGTCGTGCCGAGATAGATCTCGCGCACGCCGTGTTCCCGGCACCAGGAGACGAGCGTGGCGAGGAGCAGCCGAGCGACGCCGTGCTCCGCGCCGCGATAAGGCGCCGCGACGAACATCTTGCGCAGGGCGGCCTGACGGTTGCCGATATCGAGCAGCGCGACGGTGCCGGCCAGCTTGCCGTCCAGCAAGGCGATCCAGAAGTTGCCGTGGCCGCGCTGGTAGAAAGCCGAGATGTCCTGGAGGTCGGGCTGGTCCTCGAGCGTGATCGGAATCCCGAACTCCGCCTGCTGGATCGGGAGAATGAGCGCGCCGACGGCGTCGGCGTACGGGGGGCTATACGGCGCGATCTGAATCATTCGGGTGCTGGTGGTGGCTGAGTCGCTAGGTCCACTGCGGCTTCCGCTTTTCGAGAAACGCGTTCACGCCCTCGGCGAAATTCGGGCTGCGCGCGAGCTCGACCGCGGCTTCGAGCTCGATCTGCAGTCCGGCCTCGAACGAATCCGCGAGCCCCGCGGTCACGCAGCGGCGGATCGCCGCAAGCGTGCCGGCAGGCTTCCGAGCGAGCGCCGACGCGTACTCGGTCGCCCGGGCGCGCAGCGCTCCGGCCGGCACGACGAGGTCGACGAGCCCGATCGCGAGGGCTTCCTGGGCGGAGACGAGGTCGCCCTCGTACAGGAAGCGCAGGGCACGCGGTCGGCCGAGCAGGCGGGCGAGCGCCTGGGTGCCGCCGACGGGCGGAATGAAGCCGATGTTCACCTCGGGCTGCCCGAACCTGGCGTCGTCGGCGGCGAATCGCACGTCACAGTGCAGCACGATCTCCAGGCCGCCGCCCACCGCCGTCCCCTGAATCGCGGCGAGGAGGGGCTTTTGCGCCGCGCGCATCTGACGGACGAGCGCATGGCAGGTCTCCACCCACGACCCGATGTCCTCGGGTGTCATGGCTTGAAACGTCTTCAGGTCGGCGCCGGTCGAGAAGTACCCCTCGATCGCGCTCGCGAAGACGACCACGCGCACGTCGTCGGCCGCGAGCAGGTCGTCGAGCGCAGCGGGTACTTCGCGCAGCATCGCCCAGTTGAAGGCGTTGCGCGGCAGGCGCCGATACTCGAGCCAGCCCACGCCCTCCGAGCGGTGCACTTGCAGGAACTCGTACGTCATTTCCGGCTCTCCGAATGAAGGCGCGCGCCGTCGAGCGCACGGTACCGCCTGCGGGAAGGGGATATTGCGCTACTGGGCAGCCTCCCGGCGTGCGGTCCGGAGCATCTCGAGCGCGCGTCCGATCGCGGGCGTCTTCGGTTCGATGGTGAGAATGGTGAAGGTGAGGGTGACGTCGCCCGCCGCGATGGCGCCCCGGGTGAGATGCGCGGGCTCGCCCGCCTTGGGGGCCTTCGCCGTCGCCTCGAAGAGAAAGCCGCTGCCGCCCTCGACCGGGAACTCCCGCAGCGGCAGCTCCGGCTCCGCCGCGCCGGGCGCCACGTCCTCCGCCGCCTTCTGGACGAGACCGCGCAGGCTCGCCTTGACGGCGTAGGGCGAGGCGCCAGGCGGTGTCCACAGGATCGACACCGACATGTCGAACTCGCGCGGGGGCTGGACGCGGTCGAAGAAGCGGATCGAGGGGATGCCGGTCGGGCCGACCCGCGGCTCGTCGTACCAGTCCGCGGGCACCTGCAGCGTGAGCGTGCCGCGGGTGGGCACCGCGTAGCTGCGCGGCTCCTCCTGCGCGATCGCGGTGGCGGCGACGATCGCGGTGGCCGCGGCGGCCGCGAGGCGGTGACGCAGGACCCGACCCATCACCCCGTCACGGCTCCTCGACGCGGTTCCGCGTCGCGGTGACGACCTTGCCGCCGAGGTCGAAGTGGACGTGGTAGTGCCACTTCTCGCCGCTGCCCTGCTCGAACTTCCACGACCAGACTTCCTCCTTCTTGAGCGGGAAGGTCATGGTCTCGGCCGGCTTGCCGATGAGCTTCCGCACCTCGTCCTGCGAGAGGCCCGGCTGGATCTTCGCGAAGTAGGCTTCGGTCAGCACCTGCCGGATCGCCTTCAGCACGCCGTCGGGCCGCAGATCGATCATGTAGGTCACCGATCCCGACGGGCCGCGCGGGAACTCCCACGTGACCGTGCCGTCGGGCTCCTTCCACTCGAAGGCCGGCTGGCCCATGATGCTCTTCACTTCGGTCGCGGTGGAGACGCCGGGCTTGAGCTCGCTCATGCGAGCGTCGCAGCCGAGGAGGGCGAGGAGCCAGGCGAACATGAGGAGGAGCGCGCGGCGCATTCAGAGAATGATACTGGGGTTGCGCAGGCTGCGGTCGCACTCGAGCAGGTTCACCTGCTTCACTGCGATGCGCCACGCGCCGTCGCGCTCGACGAGGCGGTGGGCGTAGGACCCTGCGAGCGTGCGCGTGTCGCCGGCGCGATGCTCGGCGACGAGGAAGCTCGAGCGGACCATGCGCGTGCCCGGATGCGCCGTCGCGAACACCTCCACGTTGGACACCAGGCGCGCGGTGCGCGAGGCCGGAATCTGCGACCACGCGTAGCCGGTGCCGAGGCGATAGACGCGCCCCTCGAGCTGGCGGCGGTCGTCGAACGCGAACGCGATCTCGCGTCTCGGGTCGCCGCCCGGGGTGCCGGGCACCCAGTAGAGACACTCCGGAACGTAGAGGGCGAGCCAGTCGTCGAAGCGTCGCTCGTCGAGCAGGCGTGCCTCGCGCTCGAGGAGCATCCGGCACCGGTCGCGCACTGCCGGGTCCGCGACGGCGCGGTCGTCGCGCGCGAAATCGGTGAAGCCCGCAACGAGGTCGGCGTAGAACGCGTCGTCGACGTACCACGACGAGCGCGAAGGATCGCGCGCGGGGGAGGTCACGGCTCGCGCCTCGCCACGAGGTTCGGTCGGGCCTGCATCAGTCGCTTCCACTCCTTGATGTATTCGCGCATGAACGCCTCGTCGGTCGCCGGCGCCGTGACGACGCCGCGGGCGTCCGTCTTCACGCGGCCGGGCACGCCGAGCCCGCGGTGCATGTACACCCACTCGTCCTCGAGCGCATCGAGTCCGCGCTGGATCTGCTCGAAGTTCGCGGCGTCGTCGACCTCGCCGAAGTTGGGGAAGCCCTCCTGCGTCCGGAGCCGGATCGCGTTCACGTCGTCCGCGGCGCCGCCGAGCTCGTTCGCCTCGTCCACCACCGCGGTGCCGTACCAGACGAGGTCGGTCTCGTCCACGGCCAGCGGCTGGATCACCTGGATGTGGTTGCCGAGGATGAGGAGGTTCGGGAAGATGTTGATGTTCACCGGCTCGGAGGCGGCGAGATCGAGCGCGCGCGCCGCGCGGTCGCCCAAGCGGCGCCGGATCTTCGCCTCGAAGTGCTCCATGCCCGGCGCGGCGCCCTCGATCTCCCACAGCGCCCCCGGCCGCTTCTCGATGTTCGGGCGCTTGTCCTTGAAGTGATGGCCGCGGCCGAAGTAGGCCATGTACATCGGCGCCTCGTCGGGGCGCGACTTGTAGAACGACATCCCCTTGTTCGGGTCGTCCTCGAGGCGGTTCTCCATTTCGAGGAGCGAGCGGTGCGAGAACACGACGTGGTAGCCGTCGCACGAATTGTCGTAGGCGAGCTTCCAGTTGCCGCGCACCTTGATGCGGTTCGCCTCGCGCACCTCGACCCGGGCGCCGGGGTGGCGATCGAGCCACTCGTCGATCGGCTGCGCGGCGGGCCCGAGGTACTCCGCGAGCGGCGGCGCGTCGGGATCCAGCGTCCCGAAGATGAAGCCGCGGTAGCTCTCCACGCGCGGCGCCTGCGCCAGGTTGAACTTCGCGTCCTTGAAGTCGCAGGCGTAGCCGTCGGGCCAGGGTACCCCGGAGAGCCTTCCGGAGTTGAGGAAGGTCCAGCCGTGGTAAGGGCACTGGAACGCCTTTGCGTTGCCGCGCTCCTGCCGGCACACGGTCGCGCCGCGGTGCGTACAGCGGTTGTAGAGCGCGCGGAGCCGTCCGCCGCTGTCGCGCACCACGATGACCGGCCGCAGCCCGAGCCGCGCGGTGACGAAGTCGTCGGGGCGTGCCACCTGGCTCTCGTGCGCGAGGTAGGTCCAGACCGCGCCGAAGACGTGGGTCATCTCCCGCTTGAACAGCGCCGCGTCGGTGTAGATCAGCCGGTGTACGCGGTCTTCCTGCACCAGCTCGTCCCAGTCGTACGGTCCCGGCAGCTCGTCGGGTTTCATCGGCAGGCCTCTAGAAAAAATCGAAGTACTCGTTCTGCTCCCACGCGGTGGGCTCGTCCGGCTTGTCCTGCACGCCGGTCTCCTGCAGCCACTTGAGGAACCGGCCCGATTCGTTGCGCTTGAGCTTCACGAAGTAGTCGACGAAGGTGTCGCCGAGCGCGCTCCGGAAGAGGGCGCTCGCCTCGAGTAGGTCGAGCGACTCGGGCAGGCTCTTCGGGAGCGGCGGGCGCTGGGCGGTGTAGGGGTCGGTGTCCTGCGGGCCGGGGTCGAGCTCGTTGGCGATCCCGTCCAGCCCGGCAACGAGCTGCGCGGCGAAATACAGGTAGGGATTCGCGGCCGGCTCGCCGACGCGGTTCTCGAGGCGCGTCGCCGGATCGCCGGCCCCGCCCAGCACGCGGACCATCGCGCCGCGGTTGTCGTAGCCCCATCCGGCCCGGTCGGGGGCGAGCGAATTGGGCTTGTACCGCCGGTAGCCGTTCACCGTCGGGGTCGTGAACGCGCTCGCGGCGGCGGCGTGCTTCAGCAGCCCGCCGAGGAAAGCGCGGCCCACCGGGGAGAGCGGCTCGGGCCCCTTCTTCGGTGCGAACGCGTTGTCCCCGCTCCGTGCAACGGCGAGGGACTGGTGCAGGTGCCAGCCGCTCGCGAAGTACCCCTTCAGCGCGGGGCGGCACATGAAGGTCGCGAAATACCCCATGCGCCGGCAGACCTGCTTCGTCGCCGTCCGGAAGACGACGCAGTCGTCGGCCGCGCCCATCGCGTCGCGCGCGGTGAACGTGCACTCGACTTGGCCCGGGCCCCATTCGTTCTCCACCGAGCGCAACGGCAGCCGGAGCGCGCGGTACGCGTCCACGAGCGCCGAGAGCACCGGCTGCATCACGTCCATGTTCGACTCGGAGTGGTACGAGAAGCCGGGCTCGACCGGCCAGGTGCGGATCGGCCGGCCGCGCACGCCCGGCACGCCGACATGCTCGTCGGTGAGATGCTCCTCGGCGAGGCGGCAGAGGTACCACTCGACCTCCAGCCCGACGCGGTACTCGAAGCCGAGCTCGCGCGCCCGCGCGAGCTGCCGGCGCAGCAGGTGGCGCGGCGAGAAATGGAACGGCATGCCCGAGTTGAAGTACTCGTCGCAGAGCACCCACCCGACGCCCGGCGCCCACGGCAGCACGCGGAATGTGGCCGGATCGGGGACGACGGTGATGTTCGGCGAGCCGGTCATCTCGTCGAGCCCCATGCCCCCGCCGCGGGTGAACGACGCGAAGGTGCGCGCGTTCGCCGAGTCGAGCGTGGTCGTCGCGACATTGACGTTGTAGCCGCGCTCGAGCGCCTCGAGGAAGACCGGGACGCTCACCGCTTTCGCGCGCGCGGCGCCGTGCGGGTCGGCCCAGGCGAGCCGCACAAGGCGCAGATCCGCCTTGCGGACGCGCGCCTTCAGCGCCGCGGCCTCTTTGCGCTGCGCGTCGGTCCAGAGGCCGTGCTGCGCGATGAATCCCATGCGGCGCGATTGTAAGGGGAGGTTGCCGCGCGCGGCGACCGCGTCGTATCCTCGCCCGGGTCCGTCGCGAAGGAGCGCCTCGATGATCACCGCTGAGCAGAACGAGCTGATGACCCGCGTCGGCCCGGGTACCGCGGGCGGACGGCTCCTGCGCAGCTACTGGCAGCCCGCGGCGCTTGCCGCGGAGCTCGAGGGCGAGCGGCCGGTGAAGCCGGTACGGCTCCTCGGCGAGGACCTCGTGCTCTTCCGCGACGAGCGCGGCCGCTACGGCCTGCTCGATCGCAAGTGCGCGCACCGCCGCGCCGATCTCGCCTACGGCCGGCGCGAAGACGGCGGCCTGCGCTGTCCGTTCCACGGCTGGCTGTTCGATACCGCCGGACGCTGCCTCGAGACGCCCGCCGAGCCGGAGGGGAGCCGGCTGTGCGAATCGGTGCGCCTCACCGCGTACGCGGTGGTGGAGCGCAGCGGCATTCTGTGGGCGTACCTCGGCGCCGGCGCGCCGCCCGCGTTTCCGGCGTTCGACTGCTTCATCGCTCCGGACGACTACACGTTCGCGTTCAAGGGTTACTGGGACTGCAACTGGCTCCAGGCGCTCGAGGTCGGGATCGACCCGGCGCACGCCTCGTTCCTGCACCGCTTCGCGGAAGACGAGGACCCGGGTGCGAACTATGGTCGGCAGTTCCGCGCGACCTCTGCGAGCTCCGCCCTGCCGATGACGCGCGTGCTGCGCGAGTACCACCGGCCGAAGCTCGAGCACGAGACGACCGACTACGGCTATCGCATTTTCGCGCTGCGCGGGATCGACGCGCAGCAGACGCACGTGCGCGTCACCAATCTCGTCTTCCCGCAGGCGTTCGTGATCCCGCTGTCGCCCACGATGACGATCAGCCAGTGGCACGTCCCGGTGGACGACGGCGGCTGCTACTGGTACTCGATCTTTACCGCGTTCGACAAGCCGGTCGACAAGGGCGAGATGCGCCGGCAGCGCATCGCGACCTATCCGCCGCCCGACTACAAGCCGGTCCGCAACCGGGCCAACGAGTACGGGTTCGACACGGCGGAGCAGCGCGGGCAGACCTACACCGGCATGGGCTTCGACATCAACGTCCACGACCAGTGGGCGTGCGAGTCGCAGGGACGCATCCACGATCGGACGCGGGAGTACCTCGGCACCTCCGATCGCATCATCGTCGCCTACCGGCGGCTGCTGCTGAAGGAGATCGAGCGCGTGGCGGGCGGCGAGCGGCCGCTCATGGCGCTTGCGGCGGAGGCGGCCGAGCGGGTGCGTGGCCCGGTCACGATCGACGGCATGGGTCCGACGCGCGGGTGGCAGGCCTACTGGCGCGAGTACGACCGCGCGCGGCGCGCCGATTCGACCTGGGCCGCGGCGATGCCGGATCCGCTTCTTCCGACCGAGACCGCCTGAGGCGTCGATGGGTTTCGTCGAGCGGAACGGCCTCTGGACCGACGCGCAGCGCGCGGCGGCGCGCGAGCTCGCGACGGACATGCAGCGGCGCGGGATCGAGGTCGTGCGCTTCTCGTTCCCCGATCAGCACGGCATCCTGCGGGGGAAGACCATCACCGCCGCCGAGCTGCCGCGCGCGCTCGAAGAGGGCGTGACCGTCACCACCACGCTGTTCGCGAAGGACACTTCGCACAAGACGGTCTTCCCCGTGTTCACGCCCGGCGGCGGGTTCGGCATGCCGGAGATGCACGCGGGCGCCGACGCGCTGATCGTCGCCGATCCCCTGAGCTTTCGCATGCTGCCCTGGTCACCGGGGACCGGGTGGCTGCTGTGCGAGCCGTACTTCCCCGACGGGAAGCCGGTCCCGTTCGGTACGCGCGCGCTCGCCCGCCGCGCGCTCGAGGCGCTCGCCGCGCAGGGATTCGAGTATTTCACCGGGCTGGAGATCGAATTCCACGTCTTCAGGCTGGCGGACGCGAAGCTGCGGCCCGAGGACGCGGGGCAGCCGGGCACGCCGCCGGAGGTTGCGCTGCTCACGCAGGGTTACCAGTACCTCACCGAGCAGCGCTACGACCAGCTCGATCCGGTCGCCGAGCTCCTGCGGCGCGACCTCGCCGCGCTCGGGCTGCCGCTGCGCTCGATCGAGGTGGAGTACGGGCCGAGCCAGATCGAGTTCACCCTGAGCGCGCTGCCGGGGATCGGTTCGGCCGACGCGATGGTGCTCTTCCGTTCGGCCGCGAAGCAGATCTGCCGGCGGCACGGCTACCATGCGACGTTCATGTGCCGGCCACGCCTGCCGAATGCGATGTCGAGCGGCTGGCACCTGCACCAGTCGCTCAAGCGCGCTTCGGACGGAAGCAACGCCTTCGTGCCGACGGAGGCGGGCGCAGCGCTGTCCGAAGTCGGACGGCAGTTCCTCGCCGGACTCCTTGCGCACGCGCCGGGCGCGGCCGCGTTCTCGACGCCGACGATCAACGGCTACAAGCGCTATCGGCCGTACTCGCTCGCCCCAGACCGCGTGATCTGGGGGCGCGAGAACCGCGGCGCGATGCTGCGCGTGATCGGCGGGGCGGGCGATCCCGGCACGCGCATCGAGAACCGCGCCGGCGAGCCGGCGGCGAATCCGTACCTCTACTTCGCTGCGCAGATCTGGTCCGGGCTCGACGGTCTGGCCCGGCGGCTCGATCCCGGCCCGCCCGACGACACGCCCTACGAGTCGAAGGGCGCGCTGCTCCCGCGCACGCTCGGCGAGGCGATCGCGGCCCTGCGCGCGGACACCGCGCTGCGCGCGGGACTGGGCGAGGGGTTCGTGGACTACTACTGCCGGCTGAAGGAGGCCGAGCTCGCGCGCTTCAACCTCGAGGTCTCGGAGTGGGAGCAGCGCGAGTACTTCGACTTGTTCTAGACCCTCTCCCCGAGTCCGGGGGAGAGCCGGTTGGGAAGGGAAGGGTCCCAACCCCTCCCTCGGGGTGAGGGGGCGGCGCGCCGATCGGGTGCGGGCGAGGCGCGCGGTCCGATCAGACCCCCAGGTACTTGTGCTGCACGTCCTCGCTCGCCGCGAGGTCCGCCGAGCTGCCGCTCCACACGACGCGCCCCTTCTCGAGCACGTAGTGCCGGTCGGCGACGCGCGTGAGGGCCTTCACGTCCTTGTCGATCACGAGGATCGAGAGCCCGGCGGCCTTCATCTGCTCGATCGAGCGGTAGATGTCGGCGCGGATAAGCGGCGCGAGGCCCTCGGTCGCCTCGTCGAGGATCAGGAGCCGGGGGTTGGTCATGAGCGCGCGCGCGACCGCGAGCATCTGCTGCTCACCGCCGGAGAGCTGATTGCCCATGTTGTCCTGGCGCTCCTGGAGCCGCGGGAAGAGGCCGAAGACCTTCTCCAGCGTCCACGGATCGGTGTTTCCGCTCCGGTTCGCCGCGGTCGCGACGAGGTTCTCGCGCACCGTCAGGTTGGGGAAGATCTGCCGCCCCTCCGGCACCAGCCCGAGCCCGGCGCGCGCGACCCGGTACGCGGGTAGCCCCGCCAGCGCCTGGCCGGCGAAGTGAATCGTGCCGGCCTTGGGCCGCATGATCCCCATGATCGAGCGCACCGTGGTGGTCTTGCCCATCCCGTTGCGGCCGAGCAGCGTCACGACCTCACCGGCCTCGACGCGGAGCGCCACGCCGAAGAGCACCTGGCTCAGGCCGTAGGCCGCCTCGAGCCCGTCGACGGCGAGCATCATTGCCCTCCCTCGCCGAGGTAGGCGCTGCGCACGTCGGGGTTGGCACGGATCTCCGCCGGCGTGCCGGTCGCGATGACCCGCCCGTACACGAGCACCGAGATGCGGTCGGCGAGCGAGAACACCGCGTCCATGTCGTGCTCGACGAGGATGATGGTCTGCTTGCCCTTGAAGCGGGCGAGGAACTCGACCATGCGCTGCGATTCCTCGGCGCCCATGCCGGCGACCGGCTCGTCGAGGAGCATCAGGCGTGGCTTCGTCGCGAGGACCATCGCCACCTCGAGCTGGCGCTGCTCGCCGTGGGCGAGGTTGGCGGCAAGTACGTCGGCGCGAGCGCCGAGTCCCACCTCATCGAGGATCGCGCGCGCCGGGTCGCGCAGTCCCGGGTCGCGCCGGGCATCGCGCCAGAAGCGGAAGCTGTGCCCAGCGTGCGCCTGCACCGCGAGCGCAACGTTGTCGAGCGCGCTGAAGTCGCGGTAGATGCTCGTGATCTGGAAGGAGCGGGCAAGTCCCTTGTGCGAGCGCGCCGCGGCGGTGAGATGGGTGACGTCCTCCCCGCCGAAACGGATGCGACCCGAGTCCGGCCGCAGCGTGCCCGAGAGCTGGCTGATCAGCGTCGTCTTCCCCGCGCCGTTCGGACCGATGATCGCGTGCGTCTCCCCGGCGCGCACGTCGAGGGAGACGTGATCGGTGGCCTTCAGCGCGCCGAACGCCTTGTACAGGTCCTCGACTGCGAGCAGCGTGTCAGTCATCGCGCCCGCTTCCGGGCAGCAGGCCGGCGAGCCCCCGCTTCGCGAACAGCACGACCAGCACCAGGATCGGCCCGAGGATGATCTGCCAGTGCTGGGTCCAGCCCTGCAGCACGTCCTCCAGCAGCAGCAGCCCGATCGCGCCGAGCACCGGGCCGATCAAGGTGGACATCCCGCCCAGGATGACCATGAACATGATCTCGCCCGAGCGCGTCCAGCTCATGAAGGTGGGGGTGAGGTAGGCGGTCTGGTTCACGAACAGTGCGCCGGCGACCCCGCACATCGCGCCGGCGATCACGAACGCGACCAGGCGGTAGGGGTAGGGCGAGACGCCGATTGCGCGCGTCCGGCCCTCGTTCGACTTGGCCGCGCGCAGCACCATGCCAAAGCGCGAGTTCACGAGCCGGTGCACGAGGTACAGGAACGCGACCAGGATCGCGAGCACGAAGTAGTAGAAGGGCAGCGGGTCGCGCAAGTCGAGCAGCCCGGCGAACTGGGTGCGCCCGGCGAGGCGCATCCCGTCGTCGCCGCCGTACTCCTCGAGCGAGATGCCGAGGTAGAAGAGCATCTGGGTGAACGCGAGCGTGATCATGATGAAGTACACGCCGCTGGTGCGGATCGAGATCGCGCCGATCACGAGCGCGATCCCCGCAGAGGCCGCGATCGCCAGTCCGAACTGCAGGAACCCGTCGTGGACGCCGTGATGGGCGAGGATGCCGACCGCGTAGGCGCCGATGCCCAGGTACGCGGCGTGGCCGAAGGACACCATGCCGCCGTAGCCGAGGATCAAATTGAGGCTCAACGCCGCGATCGCGAAGATCATGATGCGGCGGAAGAGATCGAGGTAGAACGGCTGGCCGAACACGGCGGCGAGGGGCGGCACCGCGGCGAGCGCTGCGAGCAGTACGACGATCGTGACGAGCCGGCCGCGGTTCGGCATCGTGGGCTATCCGCGCGCCGGGAAGAGCCCCGCCGGCCGCACCGCGAGCACCGCGGCCATCAGCAGGTAGATGAGCATCGACGCGAGCGCGGGCCCGGCCGATTCGGCCGCCGTCGGCGAGAGCAGCGTCCCGAGGATCGGCTTGAGGAACGCGCGCCCGAGCGTATCGACCATGCCGACGATCAGCGCCCCGGCGAGCGCGCCGCGAATCGAGCCAATGCCGCCGATGACGATGACGACGAATACCTCGATCAGGACGTCCTCGCCCATGCCCGGCTGCACGGTGTAGATCGGTCCGGCCATGAGTCCGGCGAGTCCCGCGAGCGCCGCGCCGAAGCCGAACACGACGGTGTAGAGGAGGCGGATGTTGACCCCGAGCGCCGCCACCATCGTGCGGTTGGAGGCGCCGGCACGGATCAGCATCCCGAGGCGGGTGCGGGTCACGACGTACCACAGGCCGACGGCGACCGCGAGGCCGACCACGATGATCGCAGCGCGGTAGGTCGGGTAGTTCAGGCCGGCGACGAGCTCGATCTGCCCCGACAGCCACGCGGGCAGCGTCGTGTAGAGCGCCGCGCGGCCCCAGAGGATAGCCACCAGCTCGTTGAAGAACAGGATCAGGCCGAAGGTCGCGAGCACCTGGTCGAGGTGGTCGCGCTCGTACAGCGTGCGCAGCGCCACCAGCTCCACGAGCATCCCCACCGCCAGCGTTCCGAGGAGGGCGAGGGGCACCGCGAGCAGGTACGAACCGGTCAGGTTGACGAGCGCCACCGACAGGTACGCACCCACCATGTACAGCGAGCCGTGCGCAAGGTTGACGAGATTCATGATGCCGAACACGAGCGTGAGCCCGGCGGCCATCAGGAAGAGCATCACGCCGAGCTGCAGCCCGTTCAGCGCCTGCTCGAGGAAGAGGACGAGGTTCATCGTCGCAACGAAAAAGGGGCGCGGCCCCGCCGCGCCCCTCGCGCCTATGCCGGGCGGCGCATCACCACTTCATTCCGCATTCCTTGAAGTAGGAGTCCTTGTGGTTCTCGAACACGGTCTTCTGGATCGCCATGTCCGGGACGTCGGCCGGACCCTTGACGACTCTGAGGAGATAGTAGTTCTGGATCGGGAAGTGATTGACGTTGTAAGTGAACTTGCCGCGGATCGAGTCGAAGTTCGCCTTGCGCATCGCGGCGATCATGCCCTTCTGGTCCTTGAGGTTGCCCTTCACCGCGCGCACCGCCGAGTCGATGAGCATGATGCCGTCGTAGCTCTGGGCGCCGTAGAAGGACGGGGTCTTGCCGTACTTCTTGCGGTAGTAGGCGACGAACTTCTCGTTTGCAGGCACCTTCAGGTCGGGGCTCCAGAAGCGCGTCTCGAACTGGCCGAGCGCGGCTTCCTTCACCGCGGGCAGCGACAGCTCGTCGGCGGTGTAGACCGAGTAGAGCGGGATCGACTGCCGCAGGCCCGCCTGGGAGTACTGGCGCATGAACTGGATGCCCATGCCGCCGGGGTAGAACACGAACACCGCCTTCGGGTTCTTCGCGCGCAGCTGGCTGATCTCGGCCTGGTAGTCGGCCTGCCCGAGCTTGGTGTAGACCTCGTCGACGATCTTGCCCTTGAAGTAGCGCTTGAAGCCGGTGACCATGTCCTTGCCGGCGGCGTAGTTGGGCGCCATGACGTACACGTCGGTGATGCCCTGGTCGGACATGAACTTGCCCATCGCCTCGGGCGTCTGGTCGTTCTGCCACGAGGTGGTGAAGAAGCGCTCGCTGCACTCCTTGCCGGCGAGCTGGTGCGGGCCGGCGTTGGTGCCGATCATGATCTTGCCGGCCTCGGTCACGGTCGGCGCCACCGCGAGCATGACGTTCGACCAGATGATGCCGGAGACGAAGTCGACCTGGTGCTTCTTCAGCATCTCGTCGGCGAGCTGCTTGCCCACGTCGGGCTTCACCTGGTCGTCGCCGTAGATGACCTCGGTGTCGAGGCCGCCGACCTTGCGGTTCAGGATGTCGAGCGCGAGCTCGACCGAGTTCTTCATGTCCTCGCCGATCACCCCCTGCGGACCGGACAGGGTGGTGATGAAGCCGATCTTCAGCTTCTGCTGAGCGATTGCGGGGCTGGAGACCAGACCGGCGGCGACGATGCCGGCGCACAACACGCGAATTGCACTCTGCACAGTACCCTCCTCGATAATCCTGGGACGCCGCCGCGCCTGCTTCGGGCGCGACCGGCCAATTTGTGCCGGGCAGTCTACCAAGCCCCCCGTGGGGGTGTCTAGGAAGCAGCCGGCGCGCGGCGGCGGGGGCTACGCGAGCCCGAAGAACGCGGCGGCGTTGGCCCCGCGGATCTTTCGCTTGGCTCCTTCCTCCAGGGCGGTGGCGCCTCCGACCAGCGCGCCCACCCGCTGCTCCCCGAGCGGGAAGGGGTAGTCGGAACCGAGCATGACGCGGTCCTCGCCCATCACCTCGACCAGCAGCCTCAGGGCGCGCTCGTCGAAGACCGCGCAATCGACGCAAAAACGGTCGACGTAGGCCGAGGGCGGTTGCGGGCAGTCCTTGCGCACGATGTCGCGGTGCCGCCACGCGTTCTCCACGCGCCCGAGCAGGAACGCGAAGCTCCCGCCGCCGTGCGCGAAGCAGAGCTTCAGGCCGCGCGGCAGGCGCTCGAAGGCGCCCGAGAGGATGAGCGACAGGATGCCGAGCTGCGTCTCGGCCGGCATGGCGACGAGCCACGGCAGCATCCACTGCTTCATGCGGTCGCCGCCCATCATGTCCCACGGGTGAACCAGCACCGGGATGCCCTCCCGTCCGCAGTGCGCTAGGAACTCGACCAGGCCCGCGTCGTCGAGGTTCCTCTCGGCGACGTGGTTGCCGATCTGCACGCCGAGGTGCCCGGCGGCCCGCGCGCGGCTCGCCTCGCGGCAGGCCGCGTCGACGTCCTGCAGCGGCACCTGCGCCAGGGCCTTCAGGCGCTTTGGCGCGTGGGCCGCGAACTCGAGCGCGCGGTCGTTCATGCGTTCGGCCCAGGGCGCCGCGCGCTCGACCGGATACGCGTAGCCGAACATCACCGGCGTCGCGCAGAAGAGCTGCACGTCGACGCCGTCGCGGTCCATCTCCTCGATGCGGCGCGCGGGGTCCCACAGCGCCGCGTACACCGGGCGGAACGGCCGGTCGCCCTGCATGATGTGGCCGGTGCCGTCGGGGCTGGTGCGCAGCCACGGCGCTCGCGCGGGGTCGAGCCGCGCCGCTTCCTCCTGCGCAATGCGCGGGAAGAAATGGGTGTGCATGTCGATCGTGGTCACGCACCTTCCCTCATCGCGTGCCAGGCGCGGGCGTCGCGCCCCGGGTGGACCGTGCCGCACGCTGCGCACTTGCGCGCCGCCGCGGGCGAGTCGTAAAACTGACGGTAGGCCTTGGGCAGGTCATCGACGATGCTCGCGAGCTGCACGTCGATGCGGTGTACGAGCGTGCCGCACTTCGCGCAGTACCACTCGAAGCCGTCGATCGCGCCCTGCGGCCGGGTCCGCTCGATGACCAGGCACAGGCTGCCGGACTCGGGGCGCTGCGGCGAGTGCCGCATGGCGCTCGGGAGCAGGAAGATGTCGCCTTCCTTAAGGTCGACGCGCGAGTACTGGCCGCGGTCCCAGAGGAGGAGGTGGGCGCTGCCCTTGAACTGCCAGAAGAACTCCTCGTAGGGGTCGTCGTGGAAATCGGTGCGCTCGTTCGGCCCGCCGACCACCGTGACGATGAAGTCGGTGTCCTTCCAGACCTGCTGGTTGCCCACCGGGGGCTTGAGCAGGTGCGCGTGCTCGTCGATCCAGCGCTGGAAGTTGAAGGGCAGCGTGTAGCGGGGCGGAAGGCGGGGCGCGTTCATGGGGCGAGGATACCCCGGCTTGAGACGCGCGCGCGGGTGGTGCAAGATGGCGCGGTGATCGCGCTCAAGGACCTCCGCTACGTCCGTCTCGGTACGCGCGACCCCGAGACCGCGGCCGAGTACGCCCAGAAGATCCTCGGGCTCGAGCTCGTGCGGCGCGTGCCCGGGGCGGTCTACCTGCGCGGCGACGAACGCGACCACACGCTCGTGTACTGCAAGGGCGACCCGGCGGCGCACGTCGCCGGCTGGGAGGTCGCCGACGCGCAGGCGCTCGACGCCGCGGGCGCTGCGCTCGAGGCCCACGGCGCGGCGGTGCGCCCGGGGACGCGGCACGAGGCGGAGCTGCGCCACGTCGAGGACTTCCTGAGCTTCGTCGACCCGAGCGGCAACACCCACGACCTCGTCGTGCGGCCGCACCACAGCGGGCGGCGCTACTTCCCGGCGCGCGACTGCGGCGTTTGGAGCTTCTCGCACATCGGGCTGCGCACCACCGACGCGGCGCGCGACGAGGCGTTCTGGACCACGGTGATGAACGCGCGCGTGTCCGACCGCATCGGTGCCGCGGCCCTCCTGCGCATCCACGAGGTGCACCACACGATCGCGCTCTTCCCGTCGACCTACCCCGGGGTCCAGCACGTGAATCACCAGGTGCACGGCGTCGACGACGTGATGCGCGCCTACTACTTCCTGCGCGAGCGCGGCGTGCGCATCGTCTTCGGGCCGGGGCGGCACCCGACCTCCGGCGCAGTGTTCCTGTACTTCGAGGGGCCCGACGGGATGGTGTACGAGTACTCGACCGGCGTGCGCCTGATCAAGCCGGAGGAGGAGGCGGGCTACCGGCCGCGCCAGTTCCCGTTCGAGCCGTCATCCTTCTGCATGTGGGGCTCGAAACCCGACATCCCGGAGTTCCGCTCGAAAGAGGGGGCGGAGACGAAGGCCGCCTAGGCGGGCGGATCCCCGGCTACCGGCGCAGCTCGATCTTGTTGCCGGTGACGCGGATCTTTTGGCCCGGCTGGAGCTGCGGGCGGCGGTCGACCGTCACGATGCCGGTCGTTCCATCGTCGTAGAAGACGGTCACCTCCCAGTAGTTCGAGACCACCGCCTTGTCGGTGTCGCCGCTCCAGATCGAGCTCAGCGCCCCGAGCATGTCGTCGCGGTTCTTGATGTCGCGCACCTTCGTCTCGCTCACGAGGGCGACGACGCCGTTGCGCGGCGTGGGGTCGGGCTCCGGGGCCGCGGGCTTCTTCGGCGGCTGGCTGCAGGCGGCGAGGGCGAGCGCGAAGGCGGCGGCGAGGACGAATCGGGTCATCGGACGCGAGTCTACCGCGTCAGGCCGGCGCCGCGGTCGCCGGGCGCGGCGGCAGGAAGAAGCGGCCCGGCCGGGCGACCAGCTCGCGCCCGAGCAGGCGCAGCAACTCCCCGGTACGCCGGAACTCGACGCCGCGCGCGCGCAGCGCAACCCACAGCGCGAGGGCGAAGCTGACCGCGAGGTTGACGAGCCCGATCAGCGCGACGCCGACCGCGCACCACGCGACGGCGGGCCAGGGCACGGCGAACTCGCGCGCGACGAGCGCGTAGCCGAGATTTGCCGCGGCGAAGGCGATGTGCCGGATGTCGATCGGCAGCCCGAACAGCCCCGCGATCGCGCCGGTCGAGCCCAGCATCACGCCGAACAGGAAGTTGCCCGCGATGCCGCCGAGGTTGCGGCCGACGTAGTCTGCGAAGGCGCCCGCCCGCGCCGGTCCCAGGGCTGTGCGTAGCCACCGCGCCTGCGCGATGCGCTCGGGGACGCGCTCGTAGACCGTCCAGTTGTCGACCCACCCCGAGATCAGCCCGGAGAGGAACAGCCAGACGCCGGCGACCGCGGCGTGCGGGAGCGCGAGACTCGTGAGCGGGTCGAGCTCCTCCATCAGGTGCAGCGCCTTGCCTGCGTCGATGAAGGGGCCGCCCTTCGCGGCGCCGAGCGCCCAGCCGATTGCGAGGGCGGTGGGGAGCGCGAGCATCACGTTGCCGAGGATGGCGGCGAGCTGGGTGCGGGCCACCGCGGCGACGAGGTCGACGATCCGGCCGAGGTCGCCGCGCGCCGGGTCGATCTGGCTCACGGTCGCGGCGATCGTCTGCGCGGTCATTGCGGGCTGCTTGGTCGCGACCGTGAAGTGCAGGAGGTAGATCAGCGCAAACCCGAGCGCGTAGTTCATGCTGTACACGAACGCCTGGTTGAGCGGCGCCCAGCCGAGCTTCGCGGCGAGGATCTTGTCGAGCGCCATGACGCCGATGATCAGCCCGGCGCCCATCGCGGAGCGCCACATCCTGGCGTACTGACCGCGCGTGTCGGCGACGTAGTGCTCGCCGGTCTGCGCGGCGTTGTCGGTCACCCGCAGCGCGAGCAAGCCGACGAGGCGCTTGAAATGCCACCGGATGCTCCCGCGCTCGAGCTCGGCGCGGAACGCCGCGCGCATGAGGTCGGCCCACTGCACGGCCGCCGCCGCGCCCGCCTCGGGGCGGAACTGCGCCCCGAGCACCGCGGCGAGCGCCTCGATGCGTCGCAGGCTCTGCCACAGGCGCACGAGGAGGTGCGTGAGGCTGAGGCTCGCGCCGCGGCTGAGAGCAGTGCGCCGGACCCGGGTGAGGACCTCGCGGCATTGATCGACGAGCACGAGGAGGTGGCGTTCGTCCTCGTGCGCGGACGCGGGGTCGTCGAGGGCGCGACGGCACCCGTCCACGAACCGCGTCGCCTCCACGCTCTGCGCGATGAACGGCGATTCGCGCTCGAGGAGGTCGGGATGATTGCGGGCCAGCTCCGGTTCGAGCCCGAGCGCGCTCACCCGGTGCGAGACCACGAGCAGCGCCTCGAGCATCTGGTCGACCACGCTGCGGGGCAGTGCGGCGTCCGGGCCGGCGAGGGGCTGGACGATGGCCCAGAAGCGCCGGCTCAGCGCTTCCGGCACCGCGTTGAGCCACGCAAGGTCGTGCCGCGCGTGGAACACGATGTCGACCGCGTCCTTGAGAGAGGCGCGGTCGCGCACCGGTGGCAGCAGGCGTTCGGAGACGCGCCGCGCGAGCTCGGAAAAGAACCCGGCGCTCGGCAGGATGCCGCTGTCGGCGAAGAAGTCGACCTGCTTGCGGCGCGCGAAGAATGCGAAGAAGCGCTCCCGGAGCGCGGCGCGGTACGCGGGGTCGGCCTCGATCGTGCGCAGCATCAGCTCGTAGTCGTCGCTCGCGTTCCGGCCCCTGCCCGGGCGGATCGCGGCGAAGAGTTCCGCCAGGCACCCCGCCGGATCGGCGTCCGGGGCGAGGAAGCCGTGCAGCGCCGCGTCGATCGCGAGGCTGCGGGTGGCTTGGGTGGCGGGCGCGCTCATGGCAGCGGCGATTCTACGGGGCGCCGACGCGCGCGCGTATCATCGCGGCTTTGCCTCGCGGAGGGCCGCGCCGTGAAGATCATCCGGAACAGCGTCGTTGCATTGAAGTTCGAGATGTTCGACGGCAAGGGCACGCTCGTGGAGCGCGGCAAGTCGCCGTACTACTATCTGCACGGCGGATACCAGGGGATCTTTCCGCGCGTCGAGGACGCGCTCGCCGGCAAGGACGTGGGCGAGAAGGTGCGGGTGCGGCTCGTGCCCGAGGAGGCCTTCGGGGCGCGCGACCCCGCGCTCGTGCGCATCGAGCCGCGGACGAAGTTCGGGGCCAAGCCGAAGGTCGGCATGCAGGTGCGGGGCGAGACGGCCGAGAGCGCGGGCGGCCATCCAATGGCCTACCGCGTCGTCAAGGTCACCGACACCGAAGTGACGCTCGACGGCAACCACCCGCTCGCAGGCGAGGAGATCGAGTTCCGCTGCACCGTGCTCGAGGTGCGGCCCGCTGCGCCCGAGGAGATCGCCCACGGCCACGCGCACGGGCCGGCGGGGCACCATCACTAGGGTGGCCCCGCCGCGGGCGGGGCGCCCAGCGCGGCTACGCCGCTTGCGCGAGCAGGCCTCTGAGTACGTACGGCATGATGCCGCCATGCTTGTAGTAGTCGACCTCGATCGCGGTGTCGATCCGCGACTTGACCTTTAGGTCGCGCCGCGTCCCGTCCGCGCGCCGGATCACCAGCGTGAGCTCCTGCTGTGGCCGGATGTCGTCCAGGCCGAGGACGTCGATCTCCTCGTCGCCCTTGAGCCCCAGCGACTCGGCCGAGTCGGTCCCGAGGAACTGGAGCGGCAGGACCCCCATGCCGACGAGGTTCGAGCGGTGGATGCGCTCGAAGCTGCGCGCGACCACCGCTTTCACGCCCAGGAGCTGGGTGCCCTTCGCGGCCCAGTCGCGCGAGCTGCCGGTGCCGTACTCCTCGCCGCCGAAGACCACCGTGGGCGTGCCTTCCGCGATGTACTTCATCGCCGCGTCGTAGATCGGGAGCTGCTCGCCCCGGTAGAGGGTGAGTCCGCCCTCGACGCGCGAGCCGTCGGGCCGCGCCGGGAGCATGAGGTTCTTGATGCGCACGTTCGCGAACGTGCCGCGCATCATGACCTCGTGGTTCCCGCGCCGCGCGCCGTACGAGTTGAAGTCCGTCACCGGTACGTCGTGCTCGAGCAGGTATACGCCGGCGGGCGAGGTGGGCTTGATCGACCCGGCGGGGCTGATGTGGTCGGTCGTGACCGAGTCGCCGAAGACGCCGAGGATGCGCGCGCCGGTGATGCCGGCCGGCTTGCCGGGCTGCAGCGCGAAGCCGTCGAAGAACGGCGGCTCGGCGATGTAGGTCGAGCGCGGCCAGTCGTAGACCTGGCCCGACGCCGAGGCGACCTTCTTCCACATGGGATTCGTGTCGGCGAGGTTGGCGTAGAGCCGGCGGAAAGTCGGCGCGTCCATTGCCAGCTTCATCAGCGCGAGGACCTCGTCGTGGGTCGGCCAGACGTGGCCGATGTAGACCGGCTGGCCGTCCTTGCTGGTGCCTAGCGGCTCGGTGCGGAAGTCCCGCAGCACCGTGCCTGCGATCGCGTAGGCCACGACGAGCGGCGGCGAGGCGAGGAAGTTCGCGCGCAGGTTGGGATGGATGCGCGCCTCGAAGTTGCGGTTGCCCGAGAGCACGGCCGCGCACACGAGGTCGTTCTTGACGATCGCCTCGTCGATCGGCTCGGCGAGCGGGCCGGCGTTGCCGATGCAGGTGGTGCAGCCGTAAGCGGCGACCGCGAACCCGAGCTTCTCGAGATACGGAAGCAGCCCGGCCTTCGTGAGGTACTCGGTCACCACGCGCGAGCCCGGTGCGAGCGAGGTCTTGATGTGCGGCCTGACCGTCAGCCCGAGCTCGACCGCCTTCTTTGCCAGCAGGCCCGCGGCGAGCAGGACCCCGGGGTTCGAGGTGTTCGTGCACGAGGTGATCGCCGCGATCAGCACGTCGCCCGAGCCGATGTCGATCCCGTTCGAGGTCCGGAATCGCCGGCCGAGGTCCTCGGGCTTCTTGGCGAAGCCGTTCTCCGCCACCGGCTTCGAGAAGAGCGCGGTGAACGTGCTCTTCACCCGGTCGAGGTCGATGCGGTCCTGCGGGCGCTTCGGCCCGGCGAGCGAGGGCATCACGGAGGAGAGGTCGAGCTCGAGCACCTGGCTGTAGTCGATGTCGCCCACCTGCGGGATGCCGAACAGGCCCTGCGCCTTGAAGTAGGCGGCGAACGCGTCGATCTCCGCGTCGGTGCGGCCGGTGCCGCGAAAGTACTCGAGCGTCTTCTCGTCGACCGGGAAGAAGCCCATCGTGGCGCCGTACTCGGGCGCCATGTTGGCGATCGTCGCGCGGTCGGTTACGCTCAGGCTCGCGGTGCCGGCGCCGAAGAACTCGACGAACTTCCCGACCACCTTGGCCTTGCGCAGCATCTCGGTGACGGTCAGCACGAGGTCGGTCGCGGTGCACGCCGGGTGCAGCCGGCCCTTCAGGTTCACGCCCACGACGTCCGGGGTGAGGAAGTAGACCGGCTGGCCGAGCATGCCGGCCTCGGCCTCGATGCCGCCGACGCCCCAGCCCACCACGCCGATGCCGTTGATCATCGTGGTGTGGGAGTCGGTGCCGACCAGCGTGTCGGGGTAATAGACGCCCTCGGGCGAGCGGTGGACCCCGCGCGCGAGGTACTCGAGGTTCACCTGGTGCACGATGCCGATGCCGGGCGGGACGACCTTGAAGGTGTCGAACGCCTGCATCCCCCACTTCATGAACTGGTAGCGCTCCTGGTTGCGCTGGAACTCGAGCTGCATGTTCTTCTCGAGCGCGCCCTTCGTCCCGTAGCTGTCGATCTGGACGGAGTGGTCGACGACGAGGTCGACCGGGACGAGCGGCTCGACCACCTTCGGGTTCTTGCCCATCTTCTGCGCGACGCCGCGCATCGCGGCGAGGTCGGCGAGCAGCGGCACGCCGGTGAAGTCTTGCAGCACGATGCGCGCCAGCACGAACGGGATCTCGTCCACGCGCGGCGCGTTCGGCTTCCAAGCGGCGAGCTGGCGCACGTGCTCCTCGGTCACCTTCCTGCCGTCGCAGTTGCGCAGCACCGACTCGAGCACGATGCGGATCGAGACCGGCAGGCGCGAGATCCGCCCCAGGCGCGCCTTCTCCAGCGCGGGCAGCGAGTAGAGCTTGCCGGTCTTGCCGCCGGCGAGTTCGAAGTCCTGGAGCGCGTTGAACGTGTTGTGCGGCATCTTCCTTCCTTGAGTTTGCGACGGGTCTGCGGCCTGCGGCGGCGCGCGCGGGCTAGCGGCTCCGCGCGGCCTGCTTGAAGTCGGCGAACTTCATCCTGGCGTACGCGCCGCTTGCGACGAAGTCGCCGAGCAGCATGAACTCCTCGGTAGAGCGGATCTCGCCGTCCACGCGGGTGAGCGGCTTGCCGGCCAGATCGTAGAAGACGATGACCGGCGTGAACCGCACGCCCTGGGCCGCGGCGAATTCCTTCTCGGTGGTGGCGCGCCCGGCGAAGTCGGTGATCGGCACTGCGCCTTTGACGTCGACGCCGAGGACCGCGAAGCGGCGGCGGTACCACTCCTGCACCGCCGGCTGCGAGAGGATGTTCCTCTTCATGCGCTCGCAGTACGGGCAGTCGTCGCGCATGTACATGACGAACGCCGCCTGCCTGCCGTCGCGGCGGGCCTCGTCGAGCTCTGCCTTCAGGTCGCCGAGCGTCGGGGTGAAGAAGTGCTGCATCGGGTCGCGCCCCGGCGCTTGCGCGAGCGCGAGGGCGGGCGAGAGGAGCGCGGCGAGGACGAAGGCTCGCCTGGATGGGCGCATCAAGGTCGGATCCGGTCGGTTCGCGCCGCCCAGTTCGCGGGCGGGCGGCGCCGAGCGGCGCGTATTCTACGCGCCGCGCCGGCAGCGCGTGCGCGCCGGCGCGCTCGTCGCGCCCCGGGAGGTCAGACGGCGAGCGGCAGTCGCAGGCAGTGGTAGGACGCGCTGCCGCGCTTGAGGGACATCGCCGGCACCCGGTCGCCCGCCTGGCCGAGCGGCTTCACCATGAACGAGTCGCCCTGCTGGGGCTGGATCTGGATCCAGCCGTCGGCGCCGGCGGCAACGTTCGACAGGCCGGAGACCGAGCGCGAGAAACCGTCCAGGTCGATCGTCGCGGGCACGATCTTGCCGTCGGAATAGGCCCCGCCGAACCAGACGATCGGCGGGGTGCGGGTCGGGGCGGCGCCGGGCACGCGGCACTCCCAGGTGCCGATGAGGCGGGCGGTGTCCTGGGCGGGGGCGATGGCGGGGATCGCGGCGAGCGCGGCGCAGGCGAGCAGGGCGAGGCGTTTCATCGGGCCTCCTCGGATGTTCGAGTTATGACGCGGGCATGGTAGCGCAAGACCGCCGCGCGCGGTCAGAAGAACGCCCGCGCGGCCGCCTCCGGCAGGGCCGCCCCTGTGACCTTTGCCTTCTGTAGCACCGTCCAGTAGTACCGGTAGGTGGCGCGGTCGTGGAGCCGGCCCCCGTGCCGGATCGGGCCCCAGTCGGCGGCCCGGGCGGCGAGCAGGATCGCCGCTGCCTCGTCCACCTCGGCGTAGTCCGGGGTCATCGCCGCCACGATCGCGGGGATCTGCACCGGGTGGATCGACCACATGCGCAGGTACCCGAACTCGTCGCGGGCGCGGCGGGCGTCCGCGCCCGCCTGCTCCCCGCTGGCGAGGTCGAGCGTCACGTTGTGCGCCGGGACGATGCCGTGCGCCAGCGCGGCGGCGGCCACCTCGGCCTTCGCCCGGACGAGCAGGGCGTGCTCGAACTGCGCCGGGCTGCGCATCGCCGCGGCCGGGATCGCCCCGTGGTGTGCCGACACGAAGTCCATCAGGCCGAAGTCGAGCGTCTGCATGCCGGGCAGCGCCGCGATCGCGTGCGCCTCGCGCAGCGCGCCGTGGGTCTCGACCAGCGCGTGAATCGGGATTTGCCGGTGCACGCCGGCGCGCGCGGCCGCCTGCTCGACGTGGATGATCATCTCGGCGACCTGCGCGGCGGAGGTCGCCTTGGGAATCGTGAGGTACGCGAGCGTGCTGCCGGCGCCGCGCACCAGGACGTCGACGTCGTCGCGCCAGTGCGGGTGCGTGTAGTCGTGGATCCGCGCGCCGGCCATGCGGTGTCGATTGGCCGCCGAGCGGAGGCACTCGACGATCATCTCCGCGTGCTCGCGCTCGCGGCCCGCGGGGGCGCCGTCCTCGCAATCGCAGGTGACGTCGAAGACCGGCCCGAGCGTGTCCTGCAGCTCGAGCGCCTTGCGGATGAGCTTCTCGCTGCCCGCAAAGTGCTCGCACGAGGCGACGACCGGGAACGGCCGCTCGCCCCTGAACAGCGCCTCGTTCGGGTGCGCGGCGCTCAACCGGGCAGAAGGTGCTTCACGCCGTCGCGCTCCTCGAGCAGCTCCTTCAGCGTCGCGTCCATCTTCTGGCGGCTGAAGTCGTCGATCTCGAGGCCCTTGATCAGCGTGTACTTCCCGCCGGCGCAAGTGACCGGCATGCCGTACATGATGTCCGTCGGGACGCCGTAGTCGCCGTTCGAGGGAATGCCCATGGTGACCCACTTGCCCGCGGTGCCGAGCACCCAGTCGCGCACGTGGTCGATCGCCGCGTTCGCCGCGGAGGCCGCCGACGACAGCCCGCGCGCCTCGATGATCGCGGCGCCGCGCTTGCCCACCGTCGGGATGAACGTGTCGCGGTACCACGTCTGGTCCGGCACCACCTTCGGCGCGGGCTCGCCGTTGATGGTCGCGAAGCGGTAGTCCGGGTACATGGTGGGGGAGTGGTTGCCCCAGACGATCATCTTCTCGACCGCGCTGACCGGCTGTCCGGCTTTGGCCGCGAGCTGCGAGGTCGCGCGGTTGTGATCGAGCCGCAGCATCGCGGTGAAGCTCTCGCGCGGCAGACTCGGCGCGCTCTTCATCGCGATGTGGGCGTTCGTGTTGGCGGGGTTGCCCACGACGAGCACCTTGATGTCGCGGCTGGCGACCGCGTCGAGCGCCTTGCCCTGGGCGGTGAAAATCTGCGCGTTGGCGGACAGGAGGTCCTTGCGCTCCATGCCCGGTCCGCGCGGGCGCGCGCCGACGAGCAGCGCGATGCCCGCGTCTCTGAACGCGGTGTTCGGATCGGCGTGCGCGCTCATGCCCGCGAGCAGCGGAAACGCGCAGTCGTCGAGTTCCATCATCACGCCCTTGAGCGCTTTCTGCGCCTTCTCGTCCGGGATCTCGAGCAGCTGGAGGATGACCGGCTGGTCGGCGCCGAGCATCTGGCCGCTCGCGATGCGGAAGAGGAGGCTGTATCCGATCTGGCCGGCGGCGCCGGTGACGGCGACGCGAACGGGGGCTTTCGCCATGACGAGGGCTCCAAGGAGAGTGAGACGACGTCGCGCCATCGCATTGCTGCGGCGCAACGAGCGAATCGAGTTTAGGCGGCGCGCCGGACAGTGTCAACGCGGCGGCGCACGGCTTTGCGCGCTTGTTTTTCACGCTGCCCCGCGCCGCGCGGCAACGCGCGCCATGCCGGCGCAACGGTTTGTGCACGCCACAAACCAGAGGCGCCGCTGCTATACTTCGCTCTCTCCCGAGATCGCTTTGCGCCCGCGGTGACGACCGACAGGGATGTGCTAGATGCCTGATGCTGCTCTGAAAAAGAATAGACCGCTCTGGTACAACCTCAGCCTTCTCAACCTCCCGCTTCCCGGTGTCGTTTCGATCTTGCACCGCATCAGCGGGGCGCTCCTCTTCCTCTTTGCGGCCTGGCTCCTCTACCTCCTCGACGCGAGCCTCGATTCACCGGAGCGCTACGCCGCCATCAAGGCGACGCTCGTCCATCCGCTCGCAAGGCTCGTTCTGCTGGGCCTGCTCTGGGCATTCCTGCACCATCTGTGCGCGGGCGTGCGCTATCTCTTCCTGGACATCCACAAAGGCGTGGACCTGCCCACCGCTCGCCTGACGAGCGGGCTCGTGCTTGGCGTGAGCGTCGCACTGACCGCGGTGCTCGGAGTGATGCTGCTATGGTGAACCGGGTTGTGGTCGGCGCGCACTACGGCCTGCGCGGCTGGCTCGTCCAGCGGGTGTCCGCGGTCGTGATGACCGTCTACGCCGCGCTCTTCGCGGCCGCGCTGGCCTCTGCACGGCCGGCGGATCACGCCGCGTGGAAGGCGTTCTTCGCGCAGGGTTGGATGCGGATTGCGACGCTGCTCTTCTTCGCGAGTCTCTTCCTGCACGCGTGGGTCGGGATGCGCGACATCCTGATGGACTACGTCAAGCCGACCGGGCTCCGCCTCGCGCTCGAGGTGCTCGTGATCCTCGTGCTCGTCGGCTGTGCCGGCTGGGCCGTACAGATCCTCTGGAGGACCTGAAGCGTGGCGCTCGCCGTCCGGCAGTTCGACGCAGTCGTGGTGGGCGCCGGAGGGGCCGGACTGCGCGCCTCGCTGCAGCTCGCGGAGGCGGGCCTGCGGGTCGCGGTGCTGACGAAGGTGTTCCCGACGCGCTCGCACACCGTTGCGGCGCAGGGCGGCATCGGCGCGGCTCTCGGGAACATGGGCCCGGATTCGTGGCAGTGGCACATGTACGACACGATCAAGGGTTCCGACTGGCTCGGCGACCAGGACGCGATCGAGTACATGTGCCGCGAGGCGCCCAAGGTCGTGATCGAGCTCGAGCACTTCGGACTGCCGTTCGACCGCAACGACGACGGCACGATCTACCAGCGCCCGTTCGGCGGGCACATGCAGAACATGGGCGCGGGCCCCGCGGTGCAGCGCTCCTGCTGCGCGGCGGACCGCACCGGTCACGCGATGCTGCACACGCTCTATCAGCGCAACGTGCGCGCGAACACCCAGTTCTTCGTCGAGTGGATGGCGCTCGACCTGGTGCGCGACGCCGCGGGCCACGTTCTGGGCGTGACCGCGCTCGAGATGGAGACGGGCGAGGTGGCGCTCTTCCATGCGCGCGCCACGCTGTTCGCGACCGGCGGCGCGGGGCGAATCTTCGCGGCCAGCACGAACGCGTTCATCAATACCGGCGACGGGCTCGGGATGGCCGCGCGCGCCGGCATCCCGCTCGAGGACATGGAGTTCTACCAGTTCCATCCGACCGGGGTCTACGGCGCCGGGGTGCTCATCACCGAGGGCGTGCGCGGGGAGGGCGGGTACCTCCTGAACAAGAACGGCGAGCGCTTCATGGAGCGCTACGCGCCGACCGCAAAGGACCTGGCGAGCCGCGACGTGGTGTCGCGCGCGATGGCGACCGAGATCAAGGAAGGCCGCGGCGCGGGGGCGGACGGGGACTACGTGCTGCTCAAGCTCGACCACCTCGGGCCCGAGGTGATCGACAAGCGTCTGCCGGGCATCCGCGAGATCGCGAAGAAGTTCGCCAACGTGGACCCGGTGCGCGACCCGATCCCGGTCGTGCCGACGGTGCACTACCAGATGGGCGGCATCCCCACCAACTACCACGGTGAAGTGGTGGTGCCGGGCCGGCAGGGCCCCAGCACCGTGGTGCCGGGCTTCTACGCGGCCGGGGAGTGCGCCTGCGCCTCGGTGCACGGCGCCAACCGCCTCGGGACGAACTCGCTCACCGACCTGGTCGTGTTCGGCAAGGCGGCGGGAGACTCGGTGATCCGGTTCCTGCGCGAGAACCCGGGGCACAAGCCGCTGCCGGCCGACGCCGCCGAGCGCGCGCTCGCGCGCCTCGCGCGCCTCGACGGCCAGAAGGGCGGCGAAAGCGTCCACGCCCTCGGCAACGAGATCCGCCGCACGATGCAGGCGCACTGCGGCGTGTTCCGCTTCCCCGATCTCCTCATCGAAGGGGTGCAGAAGATCCGCGCGCTCGCCGATCGGGTCGCGCGCAGCGAGATCCAGGACAAGAGCAAGGTGTTCAACACCGCCCGGGTCGAGGCGCTGGAGCTCGACAACCTGATCGAGGTCGCGCGCGCGACGATGGTGTCGGCGGAGGCGCGCAAGGAATCGCGCGGCGCGCACGACCGCGCCGACTACCACGACCGGCCCGGCTTCCCCAACGGCCGCGACGACCAGAACTGGCTCAAGCACACCCTCTGGTTCCGCGACGGCGACCGGCTCGAGTACAAGCCGGTCAACCTCAAGCCGCTGTCGGCGGAGACGATACCGCCCAAGGCGCGCGCGTACTGAGACCCCGAGAGCCTTCGACACCCACGAATCGGCCCATGCACATCCGGATCCTGCGCTACGACCCCGACCGGGACGCGAAGCCCTACTTCAAGGACTACGAGGTCGCGCTCGATCCGTCCGATCGCATGCTGCTCGACGCGCTCGTCAAGGTGAAGGCGATGGACGACAGCTTCGCCTTCCGCCGTTCCTGCCGTGAGGGGGTGTGCGGGTCCGACGCGATGAACATCAACGGCAAGAACGGACTCGCCTGCATCACCAAGCTCGCCGACCTGAAGGGCACGGTCGAGCTGCGTCCGCTGCCCGGGCTGCCGGTGATCCGGGACCTGATCGTCGACATGACCCAGTTCTTCCAGCAGTACCACTCGATCAAGCCCTACCTGATCAACGGCGAGCCGCCGCCGGAGAAGGAGCGGCTGCAGTCGCCCGCGGACCGCGAGGCCCTGGACGGCCTCTACGAGTGCATCCTGTGCGCCTGCTGCTCGACGTCCTGCCCCTCGTTCTGGTGGAACCCGGACAAGTTCGTGGGGCCTGCGGGGCTCCTGCAGGCGTACCGGTTCATTGCCGACAGCCGCGACCAGGCGACCGGCGAGCGGCTCGACAACCTGGAAGACCCGTACCGCCTCTTCCGGTGCCACTCGATCATGAACTGCGTAGACGTGTGCCCGAAGGGGTTGAATCCGACCCGCGCCATCGGCAAGATCAAGGAGCTGATGGTCAAGCGAGCCGTCTAGGCGGCCGGTGGCGATGGCGATCGCGGCAGCAGAGCTCCGCCGCCTGCGCTGGCGCTGCCGCCGCGGCCTGCTCGAGAACGACCTCCTGCTCGAGCGTTTCCTCGAGCGGCACGCCGCCACCCTCGACGAGGGGCGACTCGCCGCGCTGAACGCGCTGCTGGAGTGCGGCGACAACGAGCTGTGGGATCTGCTGAGCGGGCGCGTCGAATGCGACGACGCGCGGCTCGCGCCGGTCGTGGCGATGATCCGCGACGCGTGAGCGAACCGCGCGCCGGCGGCTCCGGCGCGCAACCGAAGGACGACTGGAGAGACCAATGCGGCAGAGCGGCAAGGCGGTGCTGAACTACGGGGAAGGCAAGATGGTCGAGTTCCCGGTGCTCGGGGGCACGATCGGCCCGGACGTCGTGGACATCCGCACCCTGTACGGCAAGACGGGGATGTTCACCTACGACCCCGGCTTTCTCTCCACCGCGAGCACGCAGTCGAGCATCACCTACATCGACGGCGACCAGGGCATCCTGCTCTACCGCGGCTACCCGATCGAGCAGCTCGCGGTGAGCTGCGACTTCCTCGAGGTCGCCTACCTGATCCTCTTCGGCGACCTGCCGAACCGCCAGAGCCGCGACAAGTTCGTGCAGACGGTCATGCGCCACACGATGGTGCACGACCAGATCAACCGCTTCTTCACCGGGTTCCGGCGCGACGCGCACCCGATGGCGGTGATGGTAGGCGTGGTCGGCGCGCTCTCGGCCTTCTACCACGACTCGCTCGATATCAACGATCCGCGCCAGCGCGAGGTCGCCGCGTACCGGCTGATCGCGAAGATGCCGACGCTCACCGCGATGGCCTACAAGTACTCGATCGGTCTGCCGTTCGTGTACCCGCGCAACAACCTCAGCTACACCGCGAACTTCATGCGCATGATGTTCAGCGTCCCGGCCGAGGACTACGAGGTGAACGACGTGCTGGTGCGGGCGCTCGACCGCATCCTGATCCTGCACGCCGACCACGAACAGAACGCGTCGACCTCGACGGTGCGGCTCGCCGGCTCGTCCGGCGCGAACCCATTCGCGTGCATCGCCTCCGGGATCGCGTGCCTGTGGGGACCGGCGCACGGCGGCGCGAACGAGGCGGCGCTCACCATGCTGGAGGACGTGCAGAAGCAGGGCGGCGTCGCCCGCATCGGCGAGTTCATCGCCAGGGTGAAGGACAAGAACTCGGGCGCGAAGCTGATGGGCTTCGGCCACCGCGTGTACAAGAACTACGACCCGCGCGCGAAGCTCATGCGCGAGACCACCTACGAGGTGCTGAACGAGCTCGGCCTCGGCGATGACCCGCTGTTCAAGCTCGCCATGGCGCTGGAGAAGATCGCGCTCGAAGACGAGTATTTCGTGAGCCGCAAGCTCTATCCGAACGTCGACTTCTACTCCGGCATCGTGCAGCGCGCGCTCGGGATCCCGACCTCGATGTTCACCTGCATCTTCGCGCTCGCGCGCACCGTGGGGTGGATCGCGCAGTGGAACGAGATGATCTCCGACCCCGACCAGAAGATCGGACGGCCGCGCCAGCTGTACACCGGGGCGGCGCGGCGCGACGTCGTGCCGATCGAGCAGCGCTGAGACCGGACGAGGACACGGCGCCATGATGAAGGAGCTGCTCTCGACCTCGTACCTCTTCGGCGGCAACGCGCCGTTCGTGGAAGAACTGTACGAGTCGTACCTGAACAACCCGCAGTCGGTGCCGGAGGAGTGGCGCGAGTACTTCGACAAGATGCAGGTGCTCCCCGGCACCGCGGAGGGGCGCGACGTTGCGCACGCGCCGATCGTCGAGTCGTTCGCGCAGCGTGCGAAGCAGGGCACGCTGCGCGCGGCTGCCGCGCCGGCGGAGCCCGGGGTCGAGCGCAAGCAGGTCTACGTGCAGATGCTCATCAACGCGTACCGGTTCCTCGGTAACCGGTGGGCGGAGCTCGACCCGCTGAAGCGCATGCCGCGCCCGCCGATCGCGGAGCTCGAGCCGGCGTACTACGACCTCGCCGAGGCCGATCTCGAGACGGTGTTCAACACCGGCACGCTGGTCGGCCCCGAGCGCGCCAGCCTGCGCGAGATCCTGCAGCACCTGCGCGAGACCTACTGCGGCACGATAGGCGCCGAGTACATGTACATCTCCGACCCGGCGCAGAAGCGCTGGATCCAGAGCCGCCTCGAAGCGGTGCGCGGCCGCCCGCAGCTCGCGCCCGAGGTGCGGCGGCGGCTGCTCGAGCGCCTCACCGCCGCCGAGACCCTGGAGAAGTACCTGCACACCCGCTACGTCGGGCAGAAGCGTTTCTCGCTCGAAGGGGGCGAGACCACCATCGCCATGATGGACGAGCTCGTGCAGCGCGCGGGCGCGCACGGCGTCGAGGAGCTGGTGATCGGCATGGCCCACCGCGGGCGCCTGAATGTGCTCGTCAACACGCTCGGAAAGTCGCCGAAGGATCTCTTCGCCGAGTTCGAGGGCAAGAGCGACAGCGCCGCCAGCACCTCCCTCGGGGACGTGAAGTACCACCTCGGCTTCTCGTCGGACGTCTCGACGCCGGGCGGACCGGTGCACCTGACGCTCGCCTTCAACCCGTCGCACCTGGAGATCGTGAACCCGGTGGTCGAGGGCTCGGTGCGCGCCCGCCAGCACCGCCGCAAGGACCGCGGCGGCGAGAAGGTGGTCTCGGTGCTGCTGCACGGCGACGCCGCCTTCGCCGGCCAGGGCGTGGTGATGGAGACGCTGAACCTGTCGCAGACACGCGGCTATTCCACCGGCGGCACGGTGCACGTCATCGTCAACAACCAGATCGGCTTCACCACCTCGGATCCGCGCGACGCGCGCTCGTCGATCTACTGCACCGACGTCGCGAAGATGGTCGAGGCGCCGATCTTCCACGTGAACGCCGACGATCCCGAGGCGGCGCTCTTCGTGACCCAGCTGGCGATGGACTTCCGCAAGGAGTTCAAGAAGGACGTGGTGATCGACCTCGTGTGCTTCCGGCGGCTGGGGCACAACGAGCAGGACGAGCCGTTCGTCACCCAGCCGCTCATGTACAAGAAGATCGCGCAGCACCCGGGCACGCGCCGCCTGTACGCCGACAAGCTCGTGGCGCAGGGCGTCGTGGCCGCCGACGAGCCGGAACGCCTGATCAAGGACTACCGCCAGGCGCTCGACGAGGGCCGCCAGACCTCGAGTCCGGTGCTCTCCAACTTCCAGCGCAAGTACGCCGTCGACTGGACGCCTTTCCTCGGGGCGAAGTGGACCGACGCCGCGGACACCTCGGTGCCGCTCAAGGAGCTCGAGCACCTGGGCGAGCGCCTGACGACCGTGCCGGAGGGCTTCAAGCTCCATCCGTCGGTCGAGCGCGTCGTGGCGGCGCGGCGCGAGATGGCGCGCGGCAAGCAGATGCTCGACTGGGGGATGGCGGAGAACCTCGCGTATGCCTCGCTGCTCGTTAGCGGATACGGCGTGCGGCTCTCCGGCCAGGACTCCGGACGCGGCACGTTCGCGCACCGGCACGCCGTGTTCCACGACCAGAACCGCGAGAAGTGGGACGCCGGATCGTACATCCCGCTCTCGAACCTCCAGGACGGCCAGGCCGACTTCGTGGTGATCGACTCGGTGCTGTCGGAGGAGGCGGTGCTCGGCTTCGAGTACGGCTACTCCTGCGCCGAGCCGAACGAACTGACGATCTGGGAGGCGCAGTTCGGCGATTTCGCGAACGGCGCGCAGGTCGTCATCGACCAGTTCATTACCTCGGGCGAGGCGAAGTGGGGCCGCATGTGCGGGCTCACGATGCTTCTCCCGCACGGGTACGAGGGGCAGGGTCCGGAGCACTCCTCGGCGCGCCTCGAGCGCTACCTGCAGCTCTGCGCGGAGCACAACGTGCAGGTGTGCGTGCCGACCACCCCGGCGCAGATCTTCCACCTGTTGCGGCGGCAGATGGTGCGGCCGTTCAGGAAGCCGCTGATCGTGCTCACGCCGAAGTCGCTGCTGCGCAAGCGCGAGGCGGTGTCGGGGTTGAAGGAGCTCGCGAAGGGAGGCTTCCAGACCGTCCTCGGCGAGGTCGACGCGCTCGAGCCGAAGTCGGTCACGCGCATCGTCGCGTGCTCGGGCAAGGTTTACTATGATCTGCTCGCCGCGCGGCGCGAGCGCCGCCTGGACAACCTCGCGATCATCCGGGTGGAGCAGCTCTATCCTTTCCCGCACAAGCAGTTTGCCGCCGAGATGAAGCGCTACCCAAACGCGCACGAGGTGGTGTGGTGCCAGGAGGAGCCGCAGAACCAGGGCGCCTGGTACCAGACGCAGCACTACCTCGTCGAGAACATGCGCCCCGACCAGAAGCTCCATTTCGCCGGGCGGCCGTCCGCGGCTGCGCCCGCCGGGGGCTACCTTGCGCGCCACAACCAGCGCCAGAAGGCGGTCGTCGATCAGGCGCTCGGGAAGCTCAAATGACGTAGGCCTGCACCACGTACCCGCGCCGCGGACTGCCGCGGCGCAGCCTCCGGCGCGTTACGCGCTCGGGTTTTTGCAGTCCACCGACGGGAAGCTCAGCCGACCGCGGTGAAAAACCGGACGGAGAGTCAAATGCTGGTCGAAGTAAAGGTGCCGCAGCTGTCGGAATCGGTTGCCGAGGCGACGCTGCTCGCGTGGCACAAGAAGGAAGGCGAGGCCGTCAAGCGCGACGAGAACCTCATCGACATCGAGACCGACAAGGTCGTCCTCGAGCTGCCCGCGCCGGTCGACGGCGTGCTCGCCAAGGTCCTGAAGGGCGATGGGGGGACGGTGGTCGCGGGCGAGGTGATTGCCACGATCGACACCGAGGCCGTCGCGGCGAGCGCCGCGGCGGCGCCGGCGGTGCGTCCCGCCCCGGCGGCGGTCGCGCCGACGCCGGCGCCCGCGCCGGAAGCCGCCCGCCAGGACGCGCGACTGATGCCGTCGGCCCGCAAGCTCGTCGAGGAGCACGCGGTCGATCCGACGCGACTCACCGGCAGCGGCCGCGAGGGGCGCATCACGAAGGCCGACGTGCTGGAACAGGTGGCGCGCGCCCAGGCCGCCCCGCCAGCAGCGCCCGCGACGCCCGCCGCCCCCGCCGCCGCGCGAGCGGCGTTGCCGCAGGCGCCGGCGCCCGTCAGCGTCGACAAGCTCCTTGCCGGGCGTCCGGAGCAGCGCGTGCCGATGAGCCGGCTGCGTGCGCGCGTCGCCGAGCGGCTCGTCCTCTCGCAATCGACCGCGGCGATCCTGACCACCTTCAACGAAGTGAACATGCAGCCGGTGATGGAGCTGCGCAAGCGCTACCAGGAACGCTTCGAGAAGGAGCACGGCGTGAAGCTCGGCTTCATGTCGTTCTTCGTGAAGGCGGCGGTGCACGCGCTGCGGAAGTTTCCGGTCGTCAACGCGTCGGTGGACGGCAGCGACATCGTCTACCACGGCTACTTCGACATCGGCATCGCAGTCGGCAGCCCGCGCGGCCTCGTGGTCCCGATCCTGCGCGACGCCGACCAGCTCTCCTTCGCCGACATCGAGAAGAAGATCGCCGACTTCGGCAGGCGCGCCCAGGACGGCAAGCTCGGGATCGAGGAGCTCACCGGCGGGACGTTCTCGATCTCCAACGGCGGGGTGTTCGGCTCGATGCTCTCGACGCCGATCATCAACCCGCCGCAGAGCGCGATCCTCGGCATTCATGCGACCAAGGAGCGGCCGGTAGTGGAGAGCGGGCAGATCGTGATCCGGCCGATGAACTACCTCGCGCTCTCGTATGACCACCGCATCATCGACGGCCGCGAGGCGGTCCTGTCACTCGTCGCGATGAAGGAGGCGCTCGAGGATCCGTCGCGCCTCCTGTTCGACATCTGAGGCGGCGCCATGGCACAGACGTTCGACGTGGTCGTGATCGGCGCGGGTCCGGCCGGCTACATCTGCGCGATCCGCGCGGCGCAGCTCGGTCTGGCGACCGCGTGCATCGAGTTCTGGCGCAACCCGGCGGGCGAGCCGAAGCTCGGCGGGACGTGCCTCAACGTCGGCTGCATTCCCTCCAAGGCGCTGCTCGAGTCCTCCGAGCAATACGAGCACGCGCTGACGGGGCTCGCCGATCACGGCGTTACCGTTACGGGCGCCAGGATGGATGTGGCGAAGATGCACGCACGCAAAGACGCCGTGGTCGCCAAAATGACGAAGGGCATCGAGACGCTCTTCCGCAAGAACAAGATCACTTGGCTGAAAGGGCGGGGCAGATTCGTCGGGCGCGGGGGTGCGGGCTGGCAAATCGAGGTGGCGGGCGACGGCGCGCCCGAGGTTGTCGAGGCGCGCGCGGTCGTCGTGGCGACCGGCTCGAAGGCGCGCCATCTGCCGGGCGTGCCGGTCGACAACGAGATTGTCTGCGACAACGTGGGTGCGCTCGCGCTGCCCGCGGTCCCGCAGCGGCTCGGGGTGATCGGCGCCGGCGTGATCGGGCTGGAGCTCGGCAGCGTGTGGCGCCGGCTCGGCGCTCAGGTGACCCTCCTCGAGGCGCTGCCGACCTTCCTCGCCGCTGCGGACGAGGCGGTATCCAAGGAGGCATGGAAGCTCTTCACGAAGAAGCAAGGCCTCGACATCCGCCTGGGCGTGAAGCTCGGCAAGGTGGAGGCAGGCAAGAAGGGCGTGCGGATCGACTACGAGCTCGACGGGAAGAGCGAGCGGCTGGAGTGCGACCGACTGATCGTGTCGGTCGGGCGCGTCCCGAACACCGACGGCCTGGGCGCCGAGGCGGTCGGCCTGAGACTCGACGCGCGCGGGTTCATCGAGGTCGACGACCACTGCCGCAGCAATCTGCCGAACGTGTACGCGATCGGGGACGTGGTGCGCGGGCCGATGCTCGCGCACAAGGGGGAGGAGGAGGGCGTGATGGTGGCCGAGCTGATCGCCGGCCAGAGGGCACACGTCAACCTCGAGACCATTCCCTGGGTCATCTACACCTCGCCCGAGATCGCGTGGGTGGGCAAGACCGAGCAGCAGCTCAAGGCCGACGGCACCCCCTACCGGGTCGGGCAGTTCCCGTTCAGCATCAACGGGCGCGCCCTCGGGCACGGCGACACGAGCGGCTTCGTGAAGATGCTCGCGCACCAGCGCACCGACGAGATCCTCGGCGTGCACATCATCAACACCCACGCCTCCGAGCTCATCGCCGAGGCGGTGGTCGCGATGGAGTTCCGCGCCGCTGCCGAGGACATCGCGCGCATCGTGCACGCGCATCCGTCACTCTCCGAGGTGATGCACGAGGCGGCCCTCGCAGTCGACAAGCGCGCGCTCAACATGTAGGTCGCGCCACCGGGCGGCGGGCACGGTGCTACGCTTGCCCCGGTCCGCCTGCCGTCGCCCGCGATGAGGGACAGCGCCCACGAGGAGCCCGAAGAGCACCTGCCCCCGATCGGGGACAGCGTCTTCGACTCGACGGAGTACACCGCGCCCGCCATGCGGCTCCCGCTGACGGTGCTCGAGTACTACCAGCAGGCGCTCGCACGGCGGGGGTTCGTCGCCGACGACGCGCAGTACGCCGCGGTGCAGCGGCTCCAGCGCACCTACGAGCAGTGGGTGGACTACAAGTCCCGGCGCTCGAGCGCGCTGCGCCGGATGGTGGTGCGGCCGCCCCTGCCGCGCGGCGCCTATCTTTGGGGCCCGGTCGGCCGCGGCAAGAGCTTCCTGATGGACAGCTTCTATCTGACGGTGCCGCTCGTGCGCAAGCGCCGCGTGCACTTCCACCACTTCATGCGCGACATCCACCGCGAGCTGGAACGGCTCAAGGGCCGCGAGGACCCGCTCGACGCGGTCGCCTGGCGCGTGGCGAAGCGCTATCGACTGGTCTGCTTCGACGAGTTCCACGTCAACGACATCGCCGACGCGATGATCCTCGGGCGGCTGCTCCAGCGCACGATGGACCGCGGCGTGGTGTACTGCATGACCTCGAACTACCCCCCGGACGGCCTCTACCCCGACGGCCTGCAGCGCGAGCGGTTCCTGCCGACCATCGCATTGCTGAAGGAGCGCCTCGACGTCGTTCCGCTCGACGGCCCGGTCGACTACCGGCAGCGCGCGCTCGAGCAGGTCGCCGTCTACCACGCCCCGCTCGGTCCGGAAGCGGAGCGTGCGCTCGAGCGCGCGTTTCGGCAGGTCGCGGACGTCGAAGAGGAGCTCCACGAGCTCGACGTCGAGGGCCGCGTGATCCCGTACCGCAAGCGCGCGGGCGGCGTCGTCTGGTTCGACTTCGACGTGCTGTGCGGCGGGCCGCGCTCTCAGCTCGACTATCTCGACCTCGCGCGGCGCTTCCACACGGTCGTGCTCTCTAACGTGCCGCGGATGACCGCGCGCCAGGCGAACGAGGCGCGGCGCTTCACGCTGCTCGTGGACGTCTTCTACGACGCCAAGGTCAAGCTGATTGTGTCGGCGGAGGCGCCGCCGGAGGCGCTGTACGTCGAGGGGGCGCTCGCGAACGAGTTCCAGCGCACCGCGAGCCGGCTTGCGGAGATGCAGACGCGCGAGTACCTGATGGCCGCGCGCCGCGGGCCAGGGGCCGGCCCGGTGCCGGTCGTGGACGTCGAGGCGGCGCCCACGTAAGCGCCGTGTCAGGCGTACCGTTTATAAGGAGCCAACGACGATGGACAAGTTCAGGGTCTACCGGCTGCGCGAGGCCGACCGGAAGGTCACCGCCGCATTCGAGCAGAGCACGATCGACGAGCTCGACCCGGGCGAGGTGACGATCCGCGTCGCCTATTCCGGCGTGAACTACAAGGACGCGCTCGCGGCGACCGGCGCGGGGCGCATCATCCGGCGCTTCCCGTGCGTGGGCGGCATCGACCTCGCGGGCACGGTGGTCGAGTCGGCCGACGCGCGCTTCAGGAAGGGCGACGCCGTGATCGCGACGAGCTACGACATCGGCGTCGCGCACGACGGCGGGTACGCCGAGTACGCGCGCGTCAAGGCCGACTGGGTCGTGCCGATGCCGAAGGGCATGAGCCTGTTCGACGCAATGGCGCTCGGCACAGCCGGGTTCACCGCGGGCTTGGCCGTCGTGCGCATGGAGCACGAGGGGCTGCGGCCCGGCGCCGGCCCGGTGGCGGTCACCGGCGCGACCGGGGGCGTCGGCTCGATCGCGATCGACATCCTCGCGGGGCTCGGACATCAGGTGGTCGCGATCACCGGCAAGGCCGCGGAAGCCGACTACCTCAAGGGGCTGGGCGCGAAAGAGGTGATGCTGCGTTCGGGCATCGACCTCACGAAGATCAAGCCGCTCGACAAGACGACCTGGGCCGGTGCGGTGGACAACCTCGGCGGCGAGATGCTCGCGTGGCTCGCCAGCACGATGCAGATCGGGGCGCCGCTCGCGGCGGTCGGCCTCGCCGCGAGCATGAACCTGAACACGACCGTCGCGCCCTTCATCCTGCGCGGCGTGAGCCTGCTCGGCGTCGATTCGGTGAACTGCCCGATGCCGCAGCGCCAGGCCGTCTGGCAGCGCCTGGCGACCGACATGCGGCCCCGGCACCTCGCGCAGCTCACCCGCACCATCCCGTTCGACGACCTGCCGAAGGTGTTCGACGATTTCCTGCAGGCGCGGGTGCGGGGCAGGATCGTCGTGGACTTGGCGGCCTAGACCGTCGCAACGGACAATCCCGGGCGCGCCAGGAGCGAACGACCGGTAAGGAGGAGGCGTCATGGCTGGAGAGAAATACCGCGCATTCCACGCGCGCTCGCTCGCCGAGCGCGATGCGTTCTGGACCGAGCAGGCGAAGCTCGTCGAGTGGCACAAGCCGTTCGCGCGCGTGCTCGACTACTCGCGCCCGCCCTTCGCGAAGTGGTTCGTCGGCGGGGAGACCAACCTCTGCCACAACGCGCTCGACAGGCATCTCGCCGCGCGCGCCGACCAGCCCGCGCTGGTGTGGATCTCGACCGAGGTCGACAAGCACGCCACCTACACCTATCGCGAGCTGCACGCGGAGGTGAACCGCGCCGCGGCGATGATGCGCTCGCTCGGCGTGGGACGCGGCGACCGCGTGCTGATCTACATGCCGATGATCCCCGAAGCGGCCTTCGCCATGCTCGCGTGCGCGCGCATCGGGGCGATCCACTCCGTCGTGTTCGGCGGCTTCGCGGCGCACAGCCTCGCCTCGCGCATCGACGACGCGCGCCCGAAGCTCATCGTGTCGTCCGACGGGGGGATGCGCGCGGGGAAGGCGGTGCACTACAAGCCGCTCCTCGACGAGGCGATCAGCCTCGCCCAGTCCAAGCCCGAGAAGGTGCTCCTCGTCCACCGCGGCCTAGATTCGGCAGTGAAGCTCGTCTCCGGGCGCGATGTCGACTGGGGGGGGCTGCGCGCGCAGCACCTGGACGCGAAGGTCCCGGTGACCTGGCTCGAGTCGAGCGAGCCCTCGTACATCCTGTACACCTCGGGCACGACCGGCAAGCCGAAGGGGGTGCAGCGCGACACCGGCGGCTACACGGTGGCGCTCGCGGCGTCGATGAAGCACATCTACTGCGGCAACGCCGGCGAGACGATGTTCACCACCAGCGACATCGGCTGGGTCGTCGGCCATTCGTACATCATCTACGGCCCGCTCATCGCCGGGATGACGAGCATCATGTATGAGGGCACCCCGATCCGGCCCGACGCCGGCATCTGGTGGAAGATCGTGCAGGACCACAAGGTGAGCGTGATGTTCTCGGCGCCCACCGCGATCCGGGTGCTGAAGAAGCAGGACCCCGCCTTGCTCACCAAGTACGACCTCTCCAGCCTGCGCTATCTCTTCCTCGCGGGCGAGCCGCTCGACGAGCCGACGCACGTCTGGATCTCCGAGGCGCTTAAGAAGCCGGTCATCGACCACTACTGGCAGACCGAGACGGGATGGCCGGTCCTCACCGCGGCGCCGGGTGTCGAGGTGACGCCGATCAAGTTCGGCAGCCCGTCGTTCGCGGCCTACGGCTACGATCTCCGCCTGCTCCGCGAGGCCGACGCCTCCGAGTGCAACGCCGACGAGAAGGGCGTCGTCGCGATCGTGCCGCCGCTCCCGCCGGGCGTGATGACCACCGTATGGGGCGACGACGAGCGCTTCGTCAAGACCTACTTCGACACCTTCAAGACCAAGCAGGTGTACTCGACCTTCGACTGGGGCATCCGGGACAAGGACGGCTACTTCTTCATCCTCGGCCGCACCGACGACGTGATCAACGTCGCCGGGCACCGGCTCGGCACGCGCGAGATCGAGGAGGCGGTGTCGTCGCATCCCAACGTCGCCGAGGTGGCCGTGGTCGGGGTGGCCGACCCGCTCAAGGGCCAGATGCCGCTCGCCTTCGCGGTGGCGAAGGACGCGGCAAGACTCGCCACTGCGGAGGGCCGCGCGGCGCAGGAAAAGGAGGTCATGCAGACCGTCGACCGTCTGCTCGGTGCGATCGCGCGACCGTCGCGAGTGCACTTCGTGGGGGCGCTGCCGAAGACGCGCTCGGGCAAGCTGCTGCGCAGGTCGATCCAGGCGCTCGCCGAGGGGCGCGACCCCGGCGACCTGACCACGATCGAAGATCCCACCGCGCTCGAACAGATCCGGGCCGCGATCGCGGGCAGGTGATGCGCGCCCCCGCGCGGCCCCGGCCCGCATGACGGGTGCGCTCTTCCTCGCCGGCCTCGTCGCGCTCGTCGCCGGCGCCGAGCTGCTGGTGCGCGGGGCGGCGCGCCTCGCCGGCGCGCTCGGCATCTCGCCGCTCGTCGTCGGGCTCACCGTGGTCGCGTTCGGCACCAGCGCGCCGGAGGTCGCGGTCTCCGTCGGGGCCGCAGCGAGCGGCAAGATCGACCTGGCGGTGGGCAACGTGGTCGGCAGCAACGTCTTCAACGTGCTGTTCATCCTCGGACTGTCCGCGCTGATCACGCCGCTCCTGGTCGCGCAGCAGCTGATCCGCCAGGAAGTGCCGATCATGATCGGCGTCTCCGCGCTGCTACTCGTGCTCGCCGCCGACGGCGTCATCGGACGCGTGGAGTCGGCGGCGCTCGCCGGGGGGCTGATCGCGTACACCGTGTTCCTCGTCCGGCAGAGCCGGGCGGAGAGCGCGGCGGCAAAGGCGCGCGAACGCGACGACGTACGGCCGGGGGCGGGCGGGCACGCGCTCAATCTGGTGTTCGTGATCGCGGGCCTCGCGCTGCTCGTGCTTGGCGCGCGCTGGCTCGTCGATGCGGCGACCTCGTTCGCGCGCTGGTTCGGGGTAAGCGAGCTCGTCATCGGACTGACCATCGTCGCCGCCGGGACGTCGCTGCCCGAGGTCGCCTCGTCCATCGTCGCGGCGCTCCGGGGCGAGCGCGACATCGCGGTCGGCAACGTCGTGGGCAGCAACCTTTTCAACATCCTCGGCTGCCTCGGGCTCGCCGGGCTGGTGGCGCCGCAGCCGCTCGCGGTGGCGCCGGCGGTGCTCGCCTTCGACCTGCCGGTCATGCTCGCGGTCGCGTTCGCCTGCCTGCCGGTGTTCTTCACCGGCGCGCGGATCGAGCGCTGGGAGGGCGCGCTTCTGCTCGGCTACTATCTCGCCTACGTCGGGTACGTGGTCCTGAAGGCCACGGAGCACGACGCGCTGCCCGCCTTCAGCGGCGTCATGGCGGGGTTCGTCGTCCCCCTCACCGTCGTCACCCTTACGATCGTCGCCGTGAACGCCGCCCGGCGGCGTTGAGCGAACCGGAGCGTCACCCATGAAGACCAAACAGTGCCTCACGCTCGCAGACGTGAAGAAGATCGCCGCCGCCGCCGAAGCGGAGGCGATTCGCCACAACTGGATCGTGGCGATTGCGATCGTCGACGACGGCGGACATCTGCTCGGCTTCGAGCGCATGGACGGCGCCACGCCCGCTAATGCCCAGATCGCGGTCGAGAAGGCACGCACTGCAGCGGTATCGCGCCGCACGAGCGGCGCCTGGGAGGAACGGGTCAAGAGCGGGCGCCTCGGCATGCTCAAGATGCCGGTCCTGCCGGTACAGGGCGGGGTGCCGATCAAGGTGGAGGGCGAGTGCGTCGGGGCGGTCGGCGTATCGGGGGTGCAGTCGCACGAGGACGAGAGAATCGCCCAGGCGGGTATCGATGCGGTCGTGAAGGCGTGACGCATGATCGGCCGCCGCGTCGCATGCCTCGTTCTAACGCTCGCGCTCGCCGCGGGGTGCGCAGCCGATCCGCGCTACGCGCAGGGGCTCGAATGGATTCAGTGGAACGAGGACCAGAAAAAGCGCCTGGATGCGGAAGGGTTTCCCCAGTACACCGGCGGGAGCGAGCGCTGAGGTCCATGCGGCGGCGGTCGCATCCGGCGGCCGATCCAATGCGTATGGAATAGCGGGTGCGGCTTCGCTGTTTACCTTTGAATGACCGTACCGCCCACCGTTTCGATCAGGAGCATCTCGATGCAACACCGCTCGCTTTCGCCCCAAACCCTCGGAATCGTCCTGGCGATCGTCACACTCGGCGTCCTGGGCGGCTGTGCCTCGGACCCGCGCTATAGCCAGGGTGTCGAGTGGGTGCAGTGGCAGGAGGCCGAGCGGCACCGCCTCCAGGCCGCGGGCTTCCCGCAATACAACCACGACTAGAGCGTCTGGCCGCGGTTCCCCCGGGAGAAAAGGACCGATGAGCGCCCTCAAGAGACTCGTGCTCCTAGCCCTTCTTGCGGCCGGACTGGCCGGATGTGCCGCGGATCCGCGTTACAAGCAGGGGCTCGAGTGGGTGCAGTGGAACGAGCAGGAGAAGAAGCGCCTCAACGACGCGGGCTTCCCGCAGTACAACTGGTTCTGACGCGCACACGGGCCGGTCCCGTTCCGGCGCCGCCCGATCGCGTTCGCGTAGAATCCGCGCCTCGATCGGATGCAGAGTGCGAGGCGATGGCGAGGACGAAGGGCGCGAACACGACCGGCCGGACGGGAGCGCTGAACGGCCACTCCAAGCAACGAACGCGGGCGGTCGGCAGGGGGCTGCCGTACGTCGTCCGGCGATCGAAGATCCACGGGCGCGGCGTCTTCGCGCGGCGCCTGATCCCCAAGGGCACCCGCATCATCGAGTATCGCGGGAAGCGCATCCCGTACACCCTCGCCTCCGAGCTGTATCCGGACGAGGTGGGCGTGCCGACGCACACTTTCCTCTTCGAGCTGGACGAAGACATGGTGATCGACGCCGGGCAGGGCGGCAACGCCGCGCGCTGGATCAACCACTCGTGCGCGCCGAACTGCGAGGCGGTCGACGACGGCGGGCGCATCTTCATCGAGGCGATCCGCACGATTCGGCCGGGCGAGGAGCTCGGCTACGACTACAACATCACCCTCGAGGAGCGCCACACGCCGGCCGAGAAGAAGCGCTGGGCCTGCCTGTGCGGCGCAAAGGCCTGCCGCAGGACCCTGCTCGCGAAGAAGCGGTAAGCTCGATCCGATGGCCTACCCGTTCCGCCTGCGCAAGGTCTTCGTCGCGGTCGAGGAGATCCTCCTCGAGCAGGGGCGCGCGTCCGGCCCGGCGCTGCGCAAGGTCGCGGCTGCCGCAGTGATCGGCAATCCGTTCGCCCGCGCGTACGGCGAGGAGCTCGCCGAGATGATGGGATGGGGCACCGCGCTCGCCGAGCTCGTCGGCGGCAGGGCGGTCGCGGCACTCGGCGGAGAGCGCCCGCAGAGCTTCGGCAAGGGTTGCATCGTCGGCGTGGACGGCGCGCCCGAACACGGCATCGCGCTCATCACGAACGCCTTCGGTGACGCGTTCCGCGGCCTGGTCGGCGGCAAGGCCTGGGTGCCGTCGAACGTCAAGCGCGGCGCGCTCGGCGCGACGATCGACATCCCGATCGCCCACAAGGACGCCCTGTACGTGCGCGACAACTACGACACGATGGAAGTCACGGTGCCGGATGCGCCCTTCCCGGACGAAATCGCGGTCATCTGCGTGATGGCGACGCGCGGCCGGATGAACGCGCGCCTGGGCGGCTTGCGGGCCGCCGACGTCAAGGGCCAGGATGGCCTGCGGTAGCGCGGGTGCCCATGATCCATTCGCCGCCCGGCACGCGCCCCCTCCCGGGGCCGGAGTACCTTCGGCCGACGCGGTTCCTCGACCACGACGCGCCAGCGCTGCGAAAGTTCGCGCTCGAAACCGTCGCCGGGGAGACCGACCCGACCGCACGGGCAGTGAAGCTCTTTTATGCGGTGCGCGACGGCTGGCGGTACGACCCGTTCTCGATGACGCTCGTCCCCGAGGACTACATCGCGAGCCGCGTGCTCGCGAGGAACGCCGCTTACTGCATCCCGAAGGCGATCCTGCTCGCGGCATGCGCGCGCGCGGTCGGTATCCACGCGGGCATCGGGCTCTCGGACGTGGTCAACCACCTGACCACCGACAAGCTGAAGGCCTGGATGGGAAGCACGTACTTCATGCATCACGGCTACGCGGTGCTGCACCTCGACGGGCAATGGGTGAAGGCGGCGCCCGCGTTCAACATCCAGCTCTGCGACCGCTTCCACGTGCGTCCGACCGAGTTCGACGGGCGCGCGGACGCGGTGTTCCAGGAATACGACGCGCGCGACCGGCGCCACATGGAGTACGTGAAGGACCACGGCATGTGGTCGGACTTCCCGTTCGACAAGGTCGCGGCGGATTTCCGCGCCTTCTACCCGGCGCGGCTCTTCGAGGGCGAGAAGCCGGCGGAGCGCTTCGAGGATGGAACGAGAGTGGACTGATCAGCTCGCCGGCTCGAGCCGGACGAGCTTTCCGTCCGATTCGTCGGTGAGCAGGTAGAGATACCCGTCGGGCCCCGTCCGCACGTCGCGGATGCGGCCGAGCGTGCCCCGCAGCATCCGCTCTTCCTTGACCACCTTCTCGCCGTCCAGCCGGAGGCGCACCAGCATGCGGTCGCGCAGCGCGCCCACGAAGAGGTCGCCCTTCCAACGCGGGAAGCGCTCGCCCTCGTAGAAGGCCATTCCCGACGGCGCGATCGACGGGACCCAGTAGTGGAGGGGTTGCGCCATGCCCGGCTTCGCCGTGCCCTCGCCGATCTTGGTCCCGATCCCGTAGTTCACGCCGTAGGTGATGACCGGCCAGCCGTAGTTCACCCCGGCCCGGATGACGTTCACCTCGTCGCCGCCCTGCGGGCCGTGCTCGTGGGTCCACAGCGCACCGGTGCGCGGATGCAGGGCCGCGCCCTGGACGTTGCGGTTGCCGAGCGAGTATGTCTCCGGCTTCGCGCCCGCGCGCTGCGCGAACGGGTTGTCGGCGGGCACGCGCCCATCGTCGTGCAGGCGCACGATCTTGCCCGCGTGATCGTCGAGGCGCTGCGCGCGGTCCTGCTCGCCGCGGTCGCCGAGGGTCACGAAGAGGTAACCCTCGCGGTCGAACACTAGTCTCGAGCCGAAATGGCGCCCGCCGCCCGATTTCGGCTGCATCCTGAAGAGGATCTGAACCTCAGTGAGGCGGTCGCCTGCGAGCTTGCCGCGCGCGACCTCCGTGCCTACGCCGGACGCGTCGCGGGCGGCATAGGAGAGATAGATCCAGCCGTTCTCGGCGAACTTCGGGTGGAGCGCGACGTCGAGCAGTCCGCCCTGGCCGTGTTCCGCGATGTTCGGCGGCAGGCCCTCGATCGCGCGCGGGTCGAGCCTGCCGTCGCGCCCGACGAGGCGCAGGCGCCCCGGACGCTCGGTGACGAGCATCCGCCCGTCCGGCAGGAAGGCGACGCTCCAGGGATGGTCGAGTCCGCCCGCGACCGTGACGGCGCGCAGCGCGTGCTCCTCGGTGCGGATCGTCTGCGCGCCTGCCGCGGCAGCGACGGCGAATGCCGCTGCAACGAGCGCGACGGACCGGGCGACGCGACGCATGCGCTACTCGCGGTGCTCGTCGTGGTACTTGACCCCGAGCACCCGGTCGGCGGCTGCGATCGCGAGCGCCGACACGAGGAACGCGAGGTGGATGATCACCTGCCACAGCATCTGCTTCTCATCGAGCTGCGCGGCGTTGATGAAGGTCTTGAGCAGGTGGATTGAGGAGATGCCGATGATGGCGGTGGCGAGCTTGACCTTCAGCACCGACGCGTTTACGTGCGAAAGCCACTCCGGCTGGTCCGGGTGCCCTTCGATGTACATGCGCGAGACGAAGGTCTCGTAGCCGCCGATGATCACCATGATGAGCAGGTTCGCGATCATGACCACGTCGATCAGCCCGAGCACGCCGAGCATGATCTCGGTCTCGCTGATGTCCTTGGAGGAGACGATGTGCAGCAGGTGGATCATCTCCTTCCAGAATTGCACGACGTAGATCCCCATCGCGAGGATGAGGCCGAGGTAGAGCGGGAGCTGCAGCCAGCGCGCGGTGAAGATGAGCGCGGGAATCGGGCGAAGGCGCACGGGCGCCGCGGGCGTCGTTGTCATGTGTGAAATGTGGTGTCGAGGAGGGGCGGCAAAAGCGCGCCGGATTCTAGCACCGGACCCCTCGACACCCTTCGCCTGGGGCAGCGCTTTCAGCGTCGCATCACCGGCTTAGCGCGCCGCAACACAGCCGACTGCCACGATGTGAAATGACGCCCCACATCGCGAGTAATCGATTGATTTCGCTTAGGGTCACGGCTCTAGTTTCGGATGCCGGGACCTGTTGCAGCGCAACAGGTCGCTATGCCAGAATCGGGCCGCGTCATGGCGAACGTCGTGACGTTCACGAACGCGGCGCGCCAACCGGAGCGCCGCGGCGGGAGGGCTTCGCACTACCCGTGTGGAAAGCCTGCTTGGTTGCGCCGGACAGGATCTCCGGCCACCCCCGTGACACGACGCGGCCGGGGCCGATGGCCCCGCGCCCGTCGGGCTCGACGCGGCGCGCGGCGCGCGACCAGAGGAACGCGGGTCGCTCGAGCCGAGGAGGGGTTGGCGCGTGCGCCGGCCTGGGGCAATCGATATTTGGGAAAGCGAAACCATGAGCAACCAAGCACAAGAGATCCGGAAAATCGAGCAGGAATGGGCCGAGAACCCGCGCTGGAAGGGCGTGAAGCGCGGCTACACCGCTGCCGACGTCTATCGCCTGCGGGGCAGCCTGCACATCGAGCACACGCTCGCGCGCCGCGGCGCCGAGAAGCTGTGGAAGCTGATGCACGAGCGGCCGTTCGTGAATTCCCTCGGCGCCACGACCGGCAACCAGGCGATGCAGCAGGTGAAGGCCGGCGTGCCGGCGATCTACCTCTCCGGCTGGCAGGTTGCGGCCGACGCGAATGACAGCCTTTCCATGTACCCGGACCAGTCGCTCTACGCGGTCACCAGCGTCCCGACCGTCGTGCGGCGCATCAACAACGCCCTGCAGCGCGCCGACCAGATCCAGCACATGGAAGGCAAGGGCGACGTCGACTTCTTCGCGCCGATCGTCGCCGACGCCGAGGCGGGCTTCGGCGGCGTGCTCAACGCGTTCGAGCTGATGAAGGCGATGATCGAAGCGGGCGCCGCGGGCGTGCATTTCGAAGACCAGCTTGCCTCGGTCAAGAAGTGCGGCCACATGGGCGGCAAGGTGCTCGTGCCGACGCAGGAAGCGGTGCAGAAGCTCGTCGCCGCGCGCCTCGCCGCCGACGTGCTGGGCGTGCCGACGATCCTGCTTGCGCGCACCGACGCCGAGGCGGCGGACCTCGTGACCTCCGACGTCGACGAGAACGACAAGCCGTTCCTCACCGGCGAGCGCACCGCCGAGGGCTTCTTCCGCACCCGCAAGGGTTTCGACCAGGCGCTCTCGCGCGGGCTCGCCTACGCGGAGTACGCGGACCTGGTGTGGTGCGAAACCGGCACGCCGGACCTCGACTTCGCGCGCAAGTTCGCCGAGGGCATCCAGAAGAAGTACCCGGGCAAGATGCTCGCCTACAACTGCTCGCCCTCGTTCAACTGGAAGCGCAACCTGGACGACGCGACGATCGCCAAGTTCCAGCGCGAGCTGGGCGCGATGGGCTACAAGTTCCAGTTCATCACCCTGGCGGGCTTCCACTCCCTCAACTACTCGATGTTCGAGCTCGCCTACGGCTACGCGCGCAACAACATGACCGCGTTCGTCGAGCTGCAGCAGAAGGAGTTCGCCGCCGCCGAGAAGGGCTTCACAGCGGTCAAGCACCAGCGCGAGGTCGGCACCAGCTACTTCGACGACGTGACCCAGGTCGTGCAGGCCGGCAAGTCCTCGACCACGGCGCTGCACGGCTCGACCGAGGACGAGCAGTTCTTCGACGACAAGAAGGCGCAGAAGAAGGTCGCATAGCCGGCACTGTCGCCGGCCGGACGCCGCACCCTCGGGTGCGGCGTTTTCGTTTCCGGAACCGGCGCGGCCGCTGTGGCGGCGCGACATCGGGGAACGTCACGGGGGTCCCTTTACAACCCCCCGGCCCCGATGGTTCCATTGGCCGCGTAAGGCGTCCGTAAGGGTCGCTCGCCAGAATCCCGCGCAGCCCAGATCGGACCCACGAACCCGTCAGCTCGAAGGAGGAGTCCCCCCATGTCCGCCACGATCGAGTCGGTCCTGCAGGAAACCCGGGTGTTCCCGCCGCCTGCGGACCTCGTCAAGAACGCCAACGTCTCGGGAATGGCCGCCTACAAGGCGCTGTGCGACGAGGCCGAGCGCGACTTCGAGGGGTTCTGGGGGAGGATGGCGCGGGAGCACGTGCTGTGGCAGAAGCCCTTCACGAAGGTGCTCGACGAGTCGAACGCGCCGTTCTTCAAGTGGTTCCACGACGGCGAGTTGAATGCCTCCTACAACTGTCTCGACCGGCACCTCAAGACGCAGCCCGACAAGGTCGCGATCATCTTCGAGGCGGACGACGGCAAGATCACGCGGATCACGTATAAGCAGCTCTACCATCGGGTCTCCCAGCTCGCGAACGCGCTGAAGGCGCACGGCATCAAGAAAGGCGATCGCGTCCTAGTCTACATGCCGATGTCGATCGAAGTCGTGGTCGCCATGCAGGCGTGCGCCCGCATCGGCGCGACCCACTCGGTCGTGTTCGGAGGCTTCTCGGCGAAGAGCCTGCAGGAGCGCATCATCGACGCTGGCGCCACGGAGGTCATCACCGCCGACGGCCAGTTCCGCGGCGGGCGCGAGATCCCGCTCAAGCCCGCGGTCGACGAGGCGTTCGCCATGGGCGGATGCGAGAACGTGCGAAACGTGATCGTCTACAAGCGCACCGGCTCGGCGGTCCCGATGCAGGCGCCCCGCGACAAGTGGTGGCACGAGGTGATCGAGGGACAGCCGGACACCTGCGAGCCGACCTGGGTCAACGCGGAGCACCCGCTTTTCATCCTCTACACCTCCGGGTCGACCGGCAAGCCGAAGGGCGTGCAGCACTCGACCGGCGGCTACCTGCTGCAGGCGATCCTCACCATGAAATGGACGTTCGACCAGAAGGCGAACGACGTCTTCTGGTGCACGGCGGACGTGGGCTGGGTGACCGGGCACACGTACATCGCGTACGGTCCGCTCGCCTGCGGCGCGACCGAGATCATGTTCGAGGGCGTCCCGACCTATCCGGACGCCGGCAGGTTCTGGAAGATGATCCAGGACCACAAGGTGACGGTGTTCTACACCGCGCCGACCGCGATCCGCTCGCTGATCAAGGCCGGGGCGGACCTGCCGAAGAAGTACGACCTTTCCAGCCTGCGCATCCTCGGCACGGTCGGCGAGCCGATCAATCCGGAGGCATGGATGTGGTACCACAAGACCGTCGGCGGCGAACGCTGCCCGATCGTGGACACGTGGTGGCAGACCGAGACCGGCGGGCACATGATCACGCCGCTCCCCGGCGTCACGCCCACCAAGCCCGGCTCGTGCACGCTCCCGCTCCCCGGGATCATGGCCGCGATCGTCGACGAAACCGGGCAGGACGTGGAGAAGGGCAAGGGCGGGATCCTCGTGATCAAGCGCCCGTGGCCGTCGATGATCCGCACGATCTGGGGTGACCCGGAGCGCTTCAAGAAGAGCTACTACCCGGAGGACTTCAAGGGCAAGTACTACCTCGCGGGCGACGGTGCGAACCGCGATCTGGACGGCTACTTCTGGATCATGGGGCGGATCGACGACGTGCTCAATGTTTCCGGGCACCGCCTCGGCACAATGGAGATCGAGTCGGCGCTGGTCGCGAACCCGCTCGTCGCGGAGGCGGCGGTGGTCGGCCGGCCCGACGAGATGACCGGCGAGGCGGTCAGCGCTTTCGTGGTGCTGAAGCAGGCGCGGCCGACCGGCGCCGAGGCGCAAAAGATCGCCAATGACCTGCGCAACTGGGTGGCGAAGGAGATCGGCCCGATCGCCAAGCCCAAGGAGATCCGCTTCGGCGACAACCTGCCCAAGACGCGCTCCGGGAAGATCATGCGGCGCCTGCTGCGCTCGATCGCGAAGGGCGAGGAGATCACGCAGGACGTGTCGACGCTGGAGAACCCGGCGATCCTCGAACAGCTGAAGCAGACCCAGTAGCGGCGACGGCGGCGCGGGTTGGCTGCCCGCGCCGCTCTGCTCGAGCTTCCCTTGGCGTCGACCCCTCCGGTTCAGCTCGAGCGCGCAACGCTCGAGTTCCTCCGCAAGCACCCGCCGTTCAACGAGATGGACGCGGCGGCGCTGCGGCTCGTCGCGGGCGCGGCAAAGCTCGGCTACTACGCGCAGGGTGCGCTCGTCGTCGGCCCCGGGACCGGGGTGGTCAACACGCTCTTCATCGTGCAGCGCGGGGTGGTGCGGTCGCGGCCGGGCGAGGCCCGCGACGACGAGATCACGTTCGAGTACGGCGCGGGCGAGATGTTCCCGCTCAACGCCCTGCTCGGCGCGCGCGCGACCACCGGGCTGTACGAGGCCGCCGAGGACGTCTTCTGCTACGAGCTCGGGCGCGAGACGGTGGAGCAGCTTATCGCCTCGAGCCCGGCGTTCCAGCATTACTGCACGCGGCACATGGACAGTCTGCTTCAGCAGGCGCGCGCGGCGCTGCGCCACTCCTACAGCGCCGAAACCCTCTCCGACCGTCCGCTGATGCGTCCGCTGTCGAGCGCGATCAAGCGGCCCCCGGTTACCTGTCCGGTGGACGCGCCCCTGCGCACGGCGCTCGAGACCATGCAGCGGCAGCGCATCAGCTCGGTGGTCGCGGTCGACGCGGCCGGGGCGCCCAAGGGAATCTTCACCGAGCGCGACCTCGTGCGGCACACGGTGGAGGGGCGGGTCGATCCGGCGCGGCCGATCAGTGACTACATGACCCCGCAGCCGCTCCATCTGCCGACGACGGCGACCCTGTACGACGCCGCACTGCTCATGGCGCGGCACGGGATTCGCCACGTGCTTGTCTGCGAGGACGACAAGCTCGCCGGCGTGGTGTCGGAGCGCAGCCTGTTCGCTCTGCAGCGGATGTCGATGCGCGAGGTGGTGACGTCGGTGGACGTCGCGCACGATCTGGCCGGTCTGAAGGCTGCAGCGGGCGAAATCCGCAACCTGGCGCGGGGGATGCTCGCGCAGGGCGTGAGCGCCGAGGCGCTCACCAGCCTGGTCGCCACGCTCAACGACCGGCTGACCGAGCGCATCCTGGCGCTCGAGACGGCGCGCCACGACCTCGCGGGGATCCGCTTCTGCTGGCTGGCGCTTGGCAGCGAGGGGCGGCACGAGCAGACCTTCAGCACCGACCAGGACAACGCGATCCTCTTCGAGTCCGACGGCGCCGCCGACGAGGCGCGCGCGCGGCTCGTGCCGCTCGCCAAAGCGGTGAACGTGACGCTCGACGCCTGCGGGTTCCCGCTGTGCAAGGGCGAGATCATGGCGGGCAACCCGAAGTGGTGCCTGTCGGCCGCCGAGTGGCGCGCGCGATTCGGCGACTGGATCCGCAATCCGTCGCCCGATGCGCTGCTCAACGCCAACATCTTCTTCGACTTTCGCGCGCTGTGGGGCGAGGGCCGGCTCGCGCGGGAGTTGCGCGATTGGCTCAACGGCATGACGCGCGCGGACCAGCGCTTCCTGCGCATGATGGCGGAGAACGCGCTTCAGTCGCAGCCGCCGCTCGGCTTCTTCGGCGACTTCCAGACGAGCGGCGAGGGCGCCGAGCGCGGCACGATCGACCTGAAGGCGCAGGGCACGCGCGTCTTCACCGACGCGGCCCGCATCTATGCGCTTGCCACCGGCGTCGAGGCGCAGAACACGGCCGAGCGGCTGCGCCAGAGCACGCAGGGCAGGGGCGTGCACGACGAGGTCGAGGCGATCGTAGATGCGTTCTATTTCATCCTGATGCTGCGCCTTCGGCACCAGCACCTCGAGTCCAAGGACGGCCTCGGCGGCAACCGGATCAAGCCCGGGGCGCTGAACGAGCTCGACCAGCGCATCCTGAAGGAGGCGCTGCGCCAGGGCCGCAAACTGCAGAAGCGGCTCGCGCTCGACTACCAGCTGCGCTAGCGACGGCGGCAATGACCTGGCTCGGCAAGCTGCTCGGACGGCGGGTCGCGCTCGCGCCGGCTGCTGCGGCGCGGCTCGATCGCTGGCGCGCATTGCCCGAGCCGGATCTCGCCGCGGCGCCGGCGGCGACGCGCTTCGTCGTCGTCGACGTCGAGTCGACCGGGCTCGACCTGCGCGCCGATCGCCTGATCGCAATCGGCGCGCTGGCGGTCGATGCACGGCGCATCGACCTCGGGCGATCGTTCTACACCGTTCTGCGCCAGTCGCGGTCGTCGAGCCGCGAGAACATCCTGGTGCACGGCATCGGCGGCACCCAGCAACGCACGGGGGAAGACCCGGTCGAGGCGCTGCTCGCCTTCCTCGAGTTCGCCGGGAAGGCGCCGCTCGTGGGCTACCACTCCGCGTTCGACGACGGCATGCTCGGGAAGGCGACCCGCGAGTTCCTCGGCACACCGTTCGAGCGGCCGTGGATCGATCTCGCGTACCTTGCGCCCGACCTCCTGCCCGACGAGGCGCGCAAGCGCAAGCACCTGGACGCATGGCTCGAGCTCTTCGGCATTGAAGTGTTCAGTCGCCATGACGCGATCGCCGATGCGCTCGCTACCGCGCAACTGCTGCTCGCTGTGCTCGCTCGTGCGGGGACGCCGCCGCGGCAGGTGAAGGACATGCTCTGGGATCCCGAGGCGGCTCGGTGGTTCGGGCGAAAGTGACGATCGGGGCGGTAGAATCGAACGCCATGGAGAACGACGCGCTAGCTCCGCGTCTCGCCGCGATCGTCGGCGCGGCACACGTCCTCACGGATCCCGCCGAGACGACGCCCTACGCGACCGACTGGCGCAAGCGCTGGCTCGGCAAGGCGCTCGCCGTCGTCAAGCCCGCGACGACCGACGAGGTTGCCCGCGTCGTCAGGTTGTGCGGAGAAACGCGAACTGCGATCGTCCCGCAGGGCGGGAACACCGGGTTGTGCGGCGGCGCCACGCCGGACGGGAGCGGGCGCCAGATCGTGCTCAATCTGTCGCGCCTGAACCGCGTCCGTGCGATCGATACGGTGAACAACACGCTGACGGCCGAGGCGGGCTGCGTGCTCGCGAGCCTGCAACGGGCCGCGGATGAGGCCGACCGGCTGTTCCCGCTGAGCCTCGCCGCGCAAGGAAGCTGCGAGATCGGCGGCAACCTCTCGACCAACGCCGGCGGCGTGCAGGTGCTGCGCTACGGGAACACGCGCGACCTCACGCTCGGGCTCGAGGTGGTGCTGCCTTCGGGCGAGGTCTGGGCCGGGCTACGCGGCCTGCGCAAGGACAACACCGGCTACGACCTCAAGCAGCTTTTCATCGGCGCCGAGGGAACGCTCGGCGTGATCACTGCCGCGGTGCTGAAGCTCTTTCCCAAGCCGCGCGCCCACGCGACGGCCTTCGTCGCGCTCGAGTCCGTTCCCGCTGCGCTCAAGCTCCTCACCCACATGCAGTCGCGGGCCGGCGACCGCCTCACCGCGTTCGAGCTCATGTCCGACCTCTGCCTGCGGCTCGTGCGCAAGCATTACCCGACGCTCCCGGCGCCGATGCCCGCGCCCGCACCCCAGTACGCCCTGCTCGAGCTCTCGGACACGCAGGGGGCGGGCGTGGACGCGCTCGCCGAGTCCGCGCTCGCGGAGGCGGTCGAGGCCGGGCTCGCGCGCGACGCGGTGCTCGCCACGAGCGGCGCGCAGGCGCGCCAGCTCTGGCAGCTGCGCGAGAACATGTCCGACGCGCAGGCGCTGGAGGGGCCCAACGTCAAGCACGACATCTCGATCCCGATCTCGCGCATTGCCGAGTTCGTCGCGGCCTGCGACGCGCGGCTCGCGCGTGCATTCCCGGGCATCCGCATGCTGACCTTCGGCCACGTGGGCGACGGGAACCTGCATTACAACGCCGCGCACCCGGACGGCGGCGACCCGGCGGCCTTCCTCGCGCGCGCGAGCGAGATCAACCGGATCGTTCACGACACGGTCGTCGAGCACGGCGGCTCGATCAGCGCCGAGCACGGACTGGGCCAGTACAAGCGCGGCGAGATCCTGCGCTACAAGTCCGGCGTCGAGATGGACCTGATGCGCGCGGTGAAGCAGGCGATCGACCCGCTCGGCATCATGAATCCGGGTAAGGTCCTGTAGGGTAAAATCGCGGCCCGCCGGAGAGGTGGATGAGTGGTTTAAGTCGCACGCCTGGAAAGCGTGTTTAGGTGATGAGCCTAACGCGGGTTCGAATCCCGCCCTCTCCGCCAGACCCTCCCCTGCTCGCGCCGTACAGCCACGGAGATCCCCATGGACTTCGCATATTCCGACAAGGTCAGGGCGCTGCAGGAGAAGCTGCTGCGCTTCATGGACGACCACGTCTACCCGAACGAGAAGCGCTTCAACGACGAGGTCGACGAGAACACGCGCAAGGGGGCGCGCTGGACGCCGACCAGGATCATCGAGGAGCTCAAGCCGAAGGCGCGCGCCCAGGGCCTGTGGAACCTCTGGTGGCCCAAGGCGCACGGCGGCGAGCTCACCAACCTGGAGTACGCGCCGCTCTGCGAGATCATGGGCCGCGTGTTCTGGGCGCCGGAAGTGTTCAACTGCTCGGCCCCGGACACCGGCAACATGGAGACGCTGATCCGCTACGGTAACGAGGCGCAGAAGAAGCAGTGGCTAGCGCCGCTCGCCGAAGGGAAGATCCGCTCGTGCTTCGCCATGACCGAGCCCGAGGTCGCTTCGTCGGACGCGACCAACATCCAGGCGCGCATCGTGCGCGACGGCGACCACTACGTCGTGAACGGTCGCAAGTGGTGGTCGTCGGGCGCGATGGATCCGCGCTGCAAGATCTTCATCTTCATGGGCAAGACGGACCCGGACGGGCCGCGGCACCAGCAGCAGTCGATGATCCTCGTCCCGCGCGACGCGCCGGGCGTGAAGGTGGTGCGTCCGCTGATGGTGTTCGGATACGACGACGCCCCGCACGGCCACGCGGAGACGACGTTCGAGAACGTCCGCGTTCCCGCCTCGAACATCCTGCTCGGCGAGGGACGCGGATTCGAGATCGCGCAGGGTCGCCTCGGGCCGGGACGCATCCATCACTGCATGCGCATCATCGGGCAGGCGGAGCGCGCGCTCGAGCTGATGTGCAGGCGTGCGCTCGAGCGCGTGACCTTCGGCAAGCCGATCGCCGAGCGGACCGTCACGCAGGAGCGCATCGCCGAGGCCCGCGTGATGATCGACTCGGCGCGCCTGCTCACGCTCAAGGCCGCCTACATGATGGACACCGTGGGAAACAAGGCCGCGCGCGCGGAGATCGCAATGATCAAGATCCTGGCGCCCAACGTCGCGCAGCAGGTGATCGACTGGGCGATCCAGGCGCACGGCGGCGGGGGCGTGAGCGACGATTTCCCCCTCGCGTGGATGTACTCCTGGAACCGCACGCTGCGCCTCGCCGACGGCCCGGACGAGGTCCATCGCAACCAGCTCGCGAAGCTCGAGCTGGCCAAGCACATGGCCGTGTCCGCGAAGCGCTAGGCCGACGCATCGAGCGCGACTCGGCGCCGGACGAGCGCGCGCAGGAGAAATCGGCTCGGGTGGAGGGCGGTTGCGACCGGACCCGGCAGCGGTAGGGGTTCGCCGTCCAGGTAGGCCGCGAGCAGCTCGCCGGTGAGCGGCGCCGTGATCAGCCCGCGCGAGCCGTGCGCCGTGTTCGCGTACAGCCCGTCGAGCCAAGGTGCCGGCGACACGAGGGGGAGCGTGGCGTCGCGCGCCAGGGCGGCGTAGGTCCGGACGAACTCCCCGGCATCCACGATCGGGCCGACCAGCGGCAGGTAGTCGGGACTCGAGCAGCGCAATCCGGCGAGCCCGGAGAGCGCCTCGGCGTCGAGCCGCGCGGCGCCGACGGCGAGATGGAGCGCCGGGGCGAGCCGTTCCAGCCGTACCAGGTTCTCGCTGTGCTCGGCGGCGCGGACGTCGGTCGCCCGGTCGCGAAACTTGTGGGTCGCGCCCAGGCTGTGAACCCCGCCGCGAGCCGGCGCGACGTAGCCTTCTCCGCACAGCACCGTGCGGAGCGCAGCGCTGCCGCGAGTCGCCGGGAGCAGGGTGATCTGTCCGCGGATCGCACGCAGCGGCAGGTGCCTCGTCTGCGCGAACTGCGCCGACTCGGCGCCAGCGGCGATCACGACGACCGGCGCTTGGGCGAGGATCGCGCCTGCGTCGCGCACCGTCCATTGCGCCCCGCCTCGCTCGAGCGAGGTCGCGTCACTCGCCTCCACGAGTCGAATCGCCGGATGGTCGAGCAGGGCGGCGCAGAGCGCGGGCGGATGCACCCAGCCCGCCCCCGGAAAGTGCAGCGCGCCATGCGGCACCGCGATTCCCGCAATGTCCGACGCGGCTGCGCGATCCACTCGCTGCAGCAGCGGGAGCGGCAGCCCGAGCGCGGCCACGGCGGCCTGACGCGCCGTCTCTTGCACGTCGTACGCGAGCTGCAGGACACCGCAGAGGTCCCGGTCGTGCGGATCGGGCACCCGGCCCCCGCGCAACAGGCGCGAGGAATACTGCAGTCCGGTGAGCGCCAGCTCGTTCAGGGCGGTCGGGTGCGGCGACGGATGGGCGTAGAGGACGCCCTGATGCCGCGTCGCCTCGATCGGCCTGGCCGCGCCGCGCCGCTCGATGACCTCGATCGTCCAGCCGCGAGCGGCCAGGCTCGCCGCAGTCGCGGCCCCCGCCGGCCCTGCGCCCACCACCACTGCCCGCCGCTCGGCTGCGTGCGGCGCGGGACGCGCGAACCACGGCGCGTGCCCCGCGCCGGGCGGTGGACGTACGAGCGCGCCCGCGAGCATCTCGCGCTTGCGACCGAAGCCGGCCGCCTTTCTGACCGCGAAGCCGGCCGTCTCGAGTCCGCGCCTCACCTCGCCTGCCGCCGTGTATGTCGCGAAGGTGGCGCCGGGGCGTGCGAGTCGGGCCACCTGCGCGAGCAACGCGGGCGACCACATGTCCGGGTTCCGCGCCGGCGCGAAGCCGTCGAGGAACCACGCGTCGACGGCGGCGTCGAGGCGCGGAAGCGCCGTCGCCGCGTCTCCCACCACCAGGGTCAGGAGCACGCGGCCGGAGGCGAAGGCGATCCGGTGCCAGCCGGGCGAGAACGCCTCCCACGCCGGCTCGAGGGCGTTGCGAAAGCGATCGAGCTCCGGCCAGAGGGCGAGCGCGCGCGCCAGATCGGAGCGCGCGAGCGGGTAGGCCTCGACGCTGACGAAGTGCAGCCGTGCATCGCGCGGCGCAGTCTCTTCCCAGAGCGCCCACGCGCACAGGAAGTTGAGCCCGGTGCCGAATCCGGTCTCGCCGACGACAAACGAGTTCCCGGGCGCGAGCGCGGCCCATCGATCCCGCAAGCGGTTGCCGTCCAGGAAGACGTGGCGTGCCTCGGCCATGCCCGACGAGCGCGAGAAGTAGACGTCGCAGAAGCGGCGCGAGAAGGGCTGGCCGTCCCGCCAGTCGAGGTCGCCGGGGTTCGAGTCGTCTTGAAGCGGCACGATGCGGGCGTGGAAAGCGCGCTGGAGGACACACTCTAGCGCCCCGACCGCGTTCGCGCGCTAGACTCCGGCCATGCGCGTCGATCGGCCGAGCACCGCTAAGTCCGTGCGCTGGGGCAGGGCGCTGACCTGGATCGGGGCGTGGACCCTGGTCGTGGCGGCAGGGTATTTCGCCCCGCTGGGGATCGCCATTGCACTCGCGATCGGCGTCTTCGGCGCGCAGGTCCTGCTCGCACCAGGGTGCGAGCCGGCCTGCGGCGCGCCCGAGCGCGTGACGGACGACACGCGCCCGCGCACGCGCTAGGCGCGCTGGATGCGATTCCGCTCGCGCGCCGGGCGGCATGACGGTATCATCCCCCCGCCGACAGACCCCAACATCTAGGGGCGACCCAGAGAATGGCTACGAAATCTAGGGCCTATAGCGCCGAGGACATCGAGATCCTCGAGGATCTCTCCCCGATCCTGCACCGGCCGGGGATGTACACCGACCCGGTCAATCCCAACCACGCGCTGGTCGAGGTCATCGACAACGCGTCCGACGAGGGCCTGGCGGGCTTCGCGAAGAACGTCTCCGTGACGCTCTACGAGGACGGCTCGGCCGAAGTCGTCGACGACGGTCGCGGCATCCCGGTCGACCTGCACCCGAAGAAGAAGGTGCCGGCGGTGCAGGTCATTTTCACCACGCTGCATTCGGGCGGGAAGTTCCGCAAGACCGACAAGGACGCGGTCTATCGGATCGCCGGCGGGCTGCACGGTGTGGGAATCTGCGTGACCAACGCGCTCGCCCGGCGCCTCGAGGTCGAGGTGACCCGCGACGGCGCGCGCCACCGGCTGGTGTTCGCGGACAACGGCAAGGTGAGGGAGCCGCTGAAGAGGATCGGCGTGGTCGGGCCGCGCGAGAGCGGGACGCGCGTCCGCTTCTGGCCGGACGGAAAGTACTTCGATTCGCCGCAGATCGTTGCTGCCGACATCGCCGCGCTGATGCGCGCGAAGGCGATGCTGCTGCCCGGCGTGAAGTTCACGCTCGGGGTGGAGAAGAAGGGGAAGATCGAGAAGACGACCTGGCACTTCCCGGAAGGCATCAAGGGGTACTTTGGCACCGCAACCGCCGAGCTGGCGCCGGTGGCGGACGCGTTCCTCGGCGAGCGCTACGTCGCTGCGCAATCGGAGTCGGACAGCTTCTCCGAAGGCGAAGGCGCAATGTGGGCGATCGCCTGGGCGGCCGAAGGCGAAGTGGTCGCGGAGTCGTACGTGAATATGATCCCGACACGGCACGGCGGCACGCACGTCTCGGGGCTGCGCGAGGGCGTCTACAACGCGATCCGCAACTTCATCGATCACCACGCGATGGGCCAGCGCGGCCTGAAGATCGTCCCCGAGGACGTGTGGTCGCGCGCCTGCTACGTTCTTGCGGTGAAGATGCTCGACCCGCAGTTCAAGGGCCAGGTGAAGAACGAGTTGATCTCGCGCGATGCGGTGAAGCTGGTCGGCCAGATGGTGCGCGACCCGTTCGAGCTGTGGCTGAACACGCACGTCGACGAGGGCAAGCGGATCGCCGAGCTGGTGATCGCGCAGGCGGCGGCGCGCACGCGCGCGGCGCAGAAGGTGGAGCGCCGCAAGACCTCCGGCGTGGCGGTGCTGCCCGGCAAGCTCACCGACTGCGCTTCCGACGATCCGGATCGCAACGAGCTCTTCATCGTCGAAGGCGACTCGGCGGGCGGGTCGGCGAAGCAGGCGCGCGACAAGGAGTTCCAGGCGGTGCTGCCGCTCAAGGGCAAGCCGAAGAACACCTGGCAGGACAGCGGCGATACCCTGTACTCGAACAAGGAGATCGAGGCGATCGCGCTCGCGATCGGAGTCGATCACCACAGGCTCGAGGACGCGGTCGATCTGTCCAACCTGCGCTACAAGAAGCTCATCATCCTTGCCGACGCGGACGTGGACGGGTCGCACATCCAGGTGCTCCTGCTCACGCTCTTCTTCCGGCATTTCCCGCACCTGATCGCGCGCGGCCACGTGTTCGTGGCGCAGCCGCCGCTCTTCCGCATCGACGTCCCGGGGCAGGGCAAGGGCAAGCCCGCGCGCAAGCTCTACGCGCTCGACAAGCAGGAGCTCGCGGCGATCGAGGAGAAGCTCGCCGACGAGGGCGTCAGGGAAGACAGCTGGACGGTGAGCCGCTTCAAGGGGTTGGGCGAAATGAGCCCCGAGCAGCTCTGGGAAACGACGCTGAATCCCGACACGCGGCGCATGCTGCCGGTCCGGGTCGAGGACGGCATGCTGGACGCGGACCGCGAGGTCTTCAACATGATGATGGCGCGCGAGAACGCGACCCAGCGGCGCGAGTGGATGGAGACGTTCGGGAACCTCGTCGATGCCGACATTTCGTGAACCGGCCGACCCGGGAGGTCTGCGCGGGCGCATAGCCTCCCTGTTCCCGTATGGCGCGTAATCGAGGCGACATGGGCAATCAGAACGATCTGTTCGAGGGGATCGGCGCGACCGCCGCCGACGCCGGCAAGGCGGCGAAGCAGGCGAAAGGGGCGGCGGACAAGGCAGCGGCGGGCGGTGGCGGGGGCATCCCGCCGCGACAAGCCGACGCCGGCAACGGCGGGCGGCTTCCGCCACATTTCGCGCCGCTCGAGGGCGAGTTCGGCGACAGCCTCCCGCTCGGCCGCTACGCCTCGACCCAGTACCTGCAATACGCGATCGCGACGGTGAAGGACCGCGCGCTGCCGCGCGTCGGCGACGGCCAGAAGCCGGTGCAGGCCCGCATCCTCTACGCGATGTGGGACATGGGCGGGCGGTCGGGCACGCCGCGCAAGAAATCCGCGCGCGTGGTCGGCGACGTGCTCGGCAAGTTCCACCCTCACGGCGATGCGTCGGTCTACGACGCGCTGGTGCGGCTGGCGCAGGACTTCACCATGCGCTACCCGCTCATCGACGGGGAGGGCAACTTCGGCTCGCGCGACGGCGACGACCCGGCGGCCATGCGGTACACCGAGGCGCGGCTCACGAAGTTCTCCGAGGTGCTGCTCGCCGAGCTCGACCAGGGCACGGTCGACTTCATCGCGAACTACGACGGCAGCCTCGTCGAGCCGGCGCTGTTGCCGGCCCGACTGCCGGTGCTGCTGCTGAACGGCGCATCGGGCATCGCGGTCGGAATGGCGACCGAGATCCCGCCGCACAACCTGAACGAGGTCGCGCAGGCGGCGATCGCGATGGTCCGCGACCGGGATCTGTCGGTTGCCGGGCTGATGAAGCACGTCAAGGGTCCGGACTTCCCCGGCGGCGGCCAGATCATCACTCCGCGCAGTGAGCTGAAGGATGCCTACCAGTCCGGGCGCGGGTCGATCCGCGTGCGCGCGCGCTGGACGATCGAGCGGCTCGCGCGCGGGCAATGGCAGCTCGTCGTGACCGAGCTGCCGCCGGGCACCTCGGCGCGCAAGGTGCAGGAGGAGATCGAGGCGATCACCAACCCGCAGCCCAGGGCGGGAAAGAAGTCGCTCACCCCCGAGCAGACGCGCGAGAAGCAGCTCGTGCTCTCGATGCTCGATCGGATGCGCGACGAGTCCGACCGCGCGCATCCGGTGCGGCTCGTGTTCGAGCCGCGCACCTCGAAGGTCGACGAAACCGAGTTCGCCAACCTGCTGCTCGCCAAGACGAGCCTTGAGACCAACGTCCCGATCAACCTGGTGATGGTCGGTCTGGACGGCCGCCCGACCGGGAAGAACCTGCGCGACGTGCTCGCGGAATGGGTGGAGTTCCGCTTTGCCACGGTGACGCGCCGGACGAAGCACCGCCTCGACAAGGTGCTCGATCGCATCCACGTCCTCGAAGGACGGATGATCGTCCTGCTGAACGTGGACAAGGTCATCAAGATCATCCGCAATGCCGACGACCCGAAGGCGGACCTGATCAAGGCGTTCAAGCTCACCGAGCGGCAGGCCGACGACATCCTCGAGATGCGGCTGCGCATGCTCGCCAAGCTCGAGCACATCAGGATCGAGCAGGAGCTGAAGGACCTCCAGAAAGAGCAGAGGGGCCTCGAGAAGATCCTGAAGGACCGCAAGGCGCTCGAGGAGCTGGTCATCGGCGAGATCGAGGAGGACGCGAAGACGTTCGGGGACAAGCGGCGCACGCGCATCGAGGAGGCGGAGAAGGCCGAGATCGAGACGCCGGTCATCGACGAGCCGGTCACGGTGATCTTCTCGAAGAACGGCTGGGTGCGCGCGCGCCAGGGCTGGGGCGTGGACCCGGCCGCGCTCTCCTTCAAGGAGGGTGACGGCCTCGGCGCGCTCGTCCAGTGCCGGACGGTGGACCCGGTGGTGTTTCTCGATTCGAATGGGCGCGCTTACACCGTGGAGGCGGCGCAGCTCCCCTCGGCGCGCGGCGACGGGGCGCCCGCCTCCTCGCTCGTCGACGTCCAGGAGGGCGGCAAGATCATGTACTGCGTCGCGGGGAAGGCGGACGCCGCGGTGCTCGTCGCGGCCTCCAGCGGGTACGGCTTCGTGTCGAAGCTCGGGGACATGCTGTCCAATCGCAAGGCCGGGCGCGAGTTCATGAGCGTGAAAGAGGGCGACGTGCCGGTGGCGCCGTTCCTGTTCGAGGTCGCGCCGGGAAACCTGCTCGTCGCCGCCGCCTCAGGGGGCAAGATGCTCGCCTTCGACCTCGACGAAGTGGGCTACCTCGCGAAAGGTCGGGGCGTCACGCTCATGGGGCTCGACAAGGGCGAGAAGCTGGTGGCCGTCGCCGTGACGCGCGAACGCTCGGTTGCGGTGACCGGATTCGGACGCGGACGCGAGAACGAAGTCGAGATCGCGGGCAAGGACTTCGCGCACTATGTCTCGAAACGGGGGCTCAAGGGCCGCGTCCTCCCGGACAAGGTGAAGAAGCCGCTGGGCTTGCGCGTGCTATCCTCCGTCGCGTGATTTTGCGGCCGGGCGCCTTTGGCGTGCGCGGCCGCACCCGTCAATGGCGGGCCTCCCCGCATTGCAGCGTGGTGAACCTGGTCAGGTCCGGAAGGAAGCAGCCACAGCCGCTCACTGCAAGTGCCGGGGGCAAGGCTCGCCACCTCTTGCGCTCCGCGTGGATCACCCCTCTCCCGATGCGGGAGAGGGGTGAGCGCCGTACCGACGGCGGTGCCCGGGGATAAAATCGGCTCATGACGTACCAGGTTCTCGCCCGCAAGTGGCGTCCCCGCTCCTTCACGACGCTCGTCGGCCAGGAGCACGTCGTGCGCGCCCTTACCCACGCGCTCGAGCAGCAGCGCCTGCATCACGCCTACCTCTTTACCGGCACGCGCGGCGTGGGCAAGACGACACTTGCCCGCATCCTCGCCAAGGCGCTCAACTGCGAGACGGGGATCACTGCTGCTCCGTGCGGGCAGTGCTCGAGCTGCCTGGAGATCGACGCCGGGCGCTTCGTCGACCTGATCGAGGTGGACGCTGCGACCAACACCAAGGTCGACGAGATGCGCCAGCTGCTCGACAACGCCGCGTACGCGCCGACCCGCGGGCGCTTCAAGGTCTACGTGATCGACGAGGTGCACATGCTCTCGACCTCGTCGTTCAATGCGATGCTGAAGACGCTCGAGGAGCCTCCTGAGCACATCAAGTTCATTCTCGCGACCACGGATCCGCAGAAGATCCCGGTCACCGTGCTGTCGCGCTGCCTGCAGTTCAACCTCAAGAACATGCCCGCGGCCGCGATTTCGACGCACCTCGCGCGGGTGCTCGCAGAGGAGGGAATCGCCGCCGAGGGCGAGGCGCTCGGACTGATCGCGCACGCGGCGCGCGGCAGCATGCGCGACGCACTCAGCCTGCTCGACCAGGCAATCGCCTACTCCGGCGCCGACGTCACCGCGGCCGCGGTGCGCGGGATGCTCGGCACGATCGACACCGGGCATCTGCTCGAAGCGCTGGAGGCGGTCGCCGCGGGCGATGCCGCCCGCGCGCTCGCAGTCGCAGACGAGATGGAGGCGCGCAGCCTCTCGTTCGACGGCGCGCTGGGCGAAATGGGGCGCATCCTGCATCGCATCGCGCTCGCGCAGACGGCGCCCGATGCGATTCCCGGGGATTGGCCGGACCGCGAGCGGGTGCTCGCGCTCGCGCAGGCGATCGACCCCGAGGATGCGCAGCTCTACTACCAGATCGCCCTGCACGGCCGGCGGGACCTCCCGCTCGCGCCCGACGAGTACGCCGGGTTCTCGATGACGCTCATGCGAATGCTCGCGTTCGCGCCTGCGGCTGAAGGCGGCGAGCCGGTGCGCCCGGTCCCGAAGGCGAGCGTGGCGGCCGGGCAGGCGCAGGCCGCTAAGGCGAGCGCGGATGCCGGTCGGGCGTCGGCCCCGCAACCGGGACGCGCGCCCGCGCAGTTCGACGGTGACTGGCCGGCGCTCGCGCGCGCACTGAGGCTCGTGGGTGCGGCGAAGCAACTCGCCGAGCGCAGCGAGCTGGTCGGCTGGAACGGCACCCGGTTCGAGCTCGCCGTTGCGAACGAGTCGCGCGCGCTGGCCGACAAGTCATACGTCGACAAACTGAAGAGCGCCCTGCGCGAGCACCTCGGGCGTCCGGTCGAGGTCGCGGTCACCGTCGGCGCCGTCGCCGGCCGGAGCGCGGCGGCCCTCGCCGAGGACGAGCGACGCACGCGCGAGGCGCAGGCAACCCAGCAGATGGGCGCCGACCCGTTCGTGCAGGAACTGGTTGCGAGCTTCGACGCCACCATCGAATCGATTCAACCCGTCGGAAAGGCGCTGCGGTCATGATGAACAAGGGACAGCTCGCGGGCCTGATGAAACAGGCGCAGCAGATGCAGGACAACATGCGCAAGATGCAGGAGCAGCTTGCGACGATCGAAGTGGAAGGGCAGTCGGGTGCGGGGATGGTCAAGGTGGTGATGACGTGCCGCCACGACGTGAAGCGCGTGAGCATCGACCCGTCGCTCCTCGCCGACGACAAGGAGATGCTGGAGGACCTCGTGGCCGCCGCGGTGAACGACGCGGTGCGCCGGGTCGAGACGACCGTCCAGGAGAAGATGGCGGGCGTCACCGCGGGGTTGCCGCTGCCGCCCGGGATGAAGCTCTTCTAGCGGTGGTGGTGAAGCCGGTCAACGCGGTCGACGAGCTGATCGACGCGCTCCGCTGCCTGCCGGGCGTCGGTCCGAAGTCGGCGCAACGCATGGCGTTTCACCTTCTCCAGCACGATCCCGCCGGCGCGCAGCGCCTGGGCGCCGCGCTCGCACGCTCGCTCGCGAGCGTGCGCCGCTGCGTGCGCTGCAACACGTTCACCGAGGACGAGGTGTGTGCGCTCTGCGCCTCCCCCAGGCGCGACCCGGGAGCGCTGTGCGTCGTTGAGACGCCGGCGGACCTCGCGACGATGGAGCAGACGATGGCCTATCGCGGTTTGTACTTCGTGCTGATGGGGCGGCTTTCGCCGCTCGACGGGGTCGGGCCGCAGGAGATCGGGCTCGACCGGCTGCTCGCGCGGGCGACCGACGGCGTGGTGAAGGAGGTCGTGCTCGCAACGAACTTTACGAACGAAGGCGAGGCGACTGCGCATTACATCGGCGAAATGCTGCGCGACCGGGGGCTCCAGGTCACCCGCATCGCGCGCGGCATCCCGGTGGGTGGGGAGCTCGAGTACGTCGATGCCGGGACCCTTGCGCAGGCGTTCTACGAGCGGAGGCCGGCATGACGCGAACCAAGCCTCTCGCGGGCGTGAAGGTGCTCGAGCTCGGCCAGCTGATCGCCGGACCGTTCGCGGGCAAGTTCTTCGCGGAGTTCGGGGCGGAGGTGATCAAGATCGAGCCGCCGGAGGGCGGGGACCCGCTGCGGCAGTGGCGGAAGCTCCACGACGGCACATCGCTCTGGTGGTACGTGCAGGGACGCGCCAAGAAATCGGTGACGGCGAACCTGCGCACCGCCGAGGGCCAGGAGATCGTGCGCAAGCTCGCCCTCGAGGCAGATGTCCTGATCGAGAACTTCCGCCCCGGGACGATGGAGAAGTGGGGCCTCGGCTACGAGGCGCTTGCCGCGGAGAACCCGGGCCTCGTTATGCTGCGCCTTTCCGGTTTCGGCCAGACCGGGCCGATGCGCGATCAGGCCGGCTTCGGCGCGATCGGCGAGTCGATGGGCGGGTTGCGCTACCTCACCGGATTCCCGGACCGGCCGCCCGTGCGCTCCAATCTCTCGATCGGCGATGCGATCGCATCCCTGCACGGCGTCATCGGTGCGCTCATCGCGCTCCACCACCGCAACGTCAATGCAGGCCGGGGACAGGTCGTCGACGTTGCACTCTACGAGGCGGTCTTCAACATGCTCGAAGGCACGCTGCCGGAGTACGACATGTTCGGCATCGTCCGCGAGCGCACGGGCAGCAACCTGACCGGGATCGTGCCGTCCAACACCTACCTCAGCCGGGACGGGCAGCACGTGGTCATCGGAGCGAACGGGGACAGCATCTTCAAGCGGCTGATGGTCCTGATCGGCCGCGTGGACCTCGCCGGAGACCCGACGCTGGCCGACAACGCCGGGCGCGCGAAGCGCGCCGACGAGCTCGACCGGGTCATCGGCGAGTGGTCCGCGCGCCACGACGCCGACGAGTGTGTCCGCGTGCTCAACGAGGCGCAAGTGCCGAACGGAAAGATCTACAGCATCGCCGACATCGTGCGCGACCCGCAGTACCTCGCGCGCGAGATGATCCGGCAGGTCACGCTTCCGGACGGCGCCGCCCTCAAGGTCCCAGGCCCGGTCCCGAAGCTGAGCGAGACGCCAGGGGACGTCGGCTGGGTGGGACCCGCGCTCGGGCAGCACACCGAGGAGGTCCTCGCGCGGCTCGGGTATTCCCCGTCCGACATCGCCGGGCTACGGGCGCGGCGGATCGTCTGAGCGCAGCGCGCCGGGTTCGTTGACAGTCCCGGACCGCTGTGTGAGCATCGCCGCGCTTCGGGCCGCTGCGACGCGGCTCGCAATCCGGAGGAGGGTGGTCATGCGTTCGATCGGGCTCGTGCTTGCTGCCGCGTTTTGGGTCGCGCCGTGGACGTCCTGGGCCCAGGCGCCGGAGAAGAAGGATGTCCACATCGCGGTCGGCGGCAAGGCCGCGCTCTATTACCTGCCGCTCACGATCGCAGAGCAGCTCGGGTACTTCAAGGACGAGGGACTCGAGCCGAAGATCAGCGACTTCGCCGGCGGATCCCAGGCGCTGCGCGCCGTGGTCGGCGGGAGCGCGGACGTCGTCTCCGGCGCGTACGAGCACACCATCAACATGCAGGCAAACAAGCAGTCCATGGTTGCCTTCGTACAGATGGGCCGGCTCCCGCAGATGGCCGTCGGCATCGCCAGCGCGCGCGCCGCGAGCTACAAATCGCCGAAGGACCTCAAGGGCCTAAAAGTGGGCGTGTCGGCACCGGGTTCGAGTACCCACATCCTCTTCAATTACCTCATCTCCCGGGACGGGCTCAAGCCCACCGACGTGTCGATCATCGGTGTCGGACTCGGGGCCCAGGCGATCGCGGCGATGAAGAGCGGACAGATCGACGTCCTCTCAAACGTCGACCCGATGATGACCAAGCTCGAGCAGGACGGTGCGATCAAGGTGATCGCCGACTGGCGAACGGTCAAGGGGACCGAGCAGACCTTCGGCGGGCAGCTGCCGGCGGCCTCGCTCTACGCGCCGACCAAGTTCGTGAAAGAGAACCCGCGCACCGTGCAGGCGCTGACGAACGCGATCGTGCGGGCGAACAGGTGGGTGGCGAGCGCGAGCGCGACGGACGTGGTCAAGGTCGTTCCGGAGGCCTACGTCTTGGGCGACCGCGCCCTGTATCTCTTCGCGTACGACAAGGTCAAGGAGGCGTTCTCGCCGGACGGCATGATCTCGGACGCTGGTGCAAAGGCGACGCTTCAGGTCCTTGCCGGGTACAACCCCAAGATCAATCCGGCCGAGATCAAGCTCGGCGAAACCTACACCAACGAGTTCGTCAGGAAGGCGAACGCCAAGTACAAGTGAACGCCGTGAGCGCGGCAAGCGTCCGCGCGACGGCGGTCATCCCGGCGAACGCCGGGATCCAATCCGGCGGCGAATTCCGGCTCGCGCCGACATGACCAAATCCGAATGACCACCGCGCCGGCACTCGCCCTCGAGCGCGTCACCTGCACGTTTGCCTCGCGCGACGACCCCGCGCAGCGCTACACCGCGGTGCGCGATGCGACGATCGAGGTCGCGGCGGGCGAATTCGTGTCGGTGGTGGGACCGACCGGGTGCGGCAAGTCCACGCTGCTCAACGTTGCAGCCGGGCTGCTGGCGCCCTCCGCGGGCGGCGTGCGAGTCTTCGGCGCACCGCTGTCCGGAGTGAACCGGCACGCCGGGTATCTCTTTCAGGCCGATGCGTTGATGCCGTGGCGCAACGCGCTCGCCAACGTGATCGCGGGACTGGAGTTTCGCGGCACGTCGCGTACTGAGGCGGTGGCGCAGGGCGAGGACTGGCTGCGACGCGTCGGGCTCGGCGGATTCGGAAACCGCTACCCGCATCAGCTCTCAGGCGGGATGCGGAAGCGCGTTTCGCTCGCGCAGACCCTGATCCTGAATCCCCAGATCCTGCTGATGGACGAGCCGTTTGCGGCGCTCGACATTCAGACCCGCCAGCTGATGGAGAACGAGCTGCTCGACCTGTGGTCCGCCGATCGCAAGTCGGTTGTCTTCATCACGCACGACTTGGAGGAGGCGATCGCGCTGGCGGACCGGGTGGTGGTGCTTTCGGCCGGTCCGGAGACCCGCCCGATCGGGGAGTTCGTCATCGATCTGCCCCGGCCGCGTGACGTCGCGGAGATCCGCCTCACGCCCCAGTTCCTGGCGTTGCACACGCAGATCTGGCACGCGATGAAGGAAGAGGTGCTCAAGGGCTATGCCAGGCAGCAGCGGCAATAGGAGATTCTGGGCGCAGGTTGCGCCCGGGCCGAGAACGCTGCGCGCGTATCAGGCGCTCCTGCTCGTGCTGGTGTTCGTGGTGTGGCACGTGCTGACCAGCCCGACACTGTTGCCGCCCGTGTACTTCGACGACGCCAACAAGGCGGCATTCTTCTTCGGGGAGCCGCTCAAGGTCCTGTCGCGGCTATGGAACTGGTTCGCGAGCGGCGAGATCTGGGCGCACCTGTGGGTGACGCTGGTCGAAACGATGCTCGCGTTCTTCATCGGAACCGTATTCGGCGTCGTCATCGGGCTCTGGCTCGCCCTCTCGCCGATCACCTCGGCCATTCTTGACCCGTATATCAAGGGCCTCAATGCGATGCCGCGGATCATTCTCGCGCCGATCTTCGCTGTGTGGTTCGGCCTCGGCATCGCCTCGAAGGTGGCCTTGGGCGTTACCCTGGTGTTCTTCATCGTGTTCTTCAACGTCTACCAGGGTGTCCGCGAGGTGAGTCCGAACGTTCTCGCGAATGCGCGCATGCTGGGCGCGAGCCCGCGCCAGCTTCTGCGCCACGTCTACCTGCCAAGCGCGATGAGCTGGGTGTTCGCCAGTCTCCACAACTCGGTCGGGCTGGCGTTCGTGGGGGCGGTCGTCGGCGAGTACCTAGGCTCGGCGTCGGGGGTGGGATACCTGATTCTGCAGGCCGAAGGCGTGTTCGACATCAACACGGTCTTCGCCGGGATCCTCCTCCTGACCGCGTTTGCGCTGATCCTCGACTGGGTGGTCGGGCTGGTCGAGCGCCGGCTGATGGTCTGGCAGCCCAAAGCCGGCGAGACCGAACGGGTGTAGCGCCCGGCGGCAGGGCTCAGTAGCGCCCGTGCTGCTTGTAGATGTAGTTCTGCAGCTCGATCGCCTGGACGCTCATGCGGCGCATCAGTGCGTGCACCGTGCGCATGATGGCGCGCATGACCCGGTAGACCACCCACGGGTGGCTCTCCAGCAGCTTCTCCAGGTCCTTGCGGTCGAGGCTCAGAATTTCGGTGGGACCGGCAGCGCGCAAGGCGGCGTAGTGCGGTGTCTCGTCGATGAACGAGAGCTCGCCGACCAGGTCGCCGGCGGTCAGGGCATAGAGCGTGGTCCAGCCCTTGCCGCCCGGTTCGCGCTTCGACACGTTCAGCGCGCCGCTCATCACGACGTGCAGCTTGCTGTCGGACTGACCTTCGTCGCAGACGATCTCGCCATCCTGGAGGCTTCGCAGCCGGACCAGGCCGGCAAGGACGTCGCAGTCCGCGTCGGAGAGCTCCTTTGCGAGGACCGTCTTGCGAACCATCTCGGATTCTCTCGTGCGGGACACTGCTCGCCTCCATTGAAATCCCGGTGGATGGCGCGCATGTTAACCCCCCCGCAGGGCACCGGCGCTGATCTTGGTCAGAGCGGGACCGCGGCGCGCAGCCTCGACGCCCCCTCGAGGGGCCCAAGGCACACGAAG
>Ga0268299_1000705_pt1:0-2500 | contig 88554 bp, 80 predicted proteins | sample NOBtaG_FD_193484 | JGI IMG/M metagenome (GOLD analysis project Ga0268299, IMG submission 193484) | Activated sludge microbial communities from bioreactor in Nijmegen, Gelderland, Netherland - NOB reactor | ecosystem: Engineered > Bioreactor > Aerobic > Activated sludge | place... | reverse complement strand
AGGGTCAAGCGAACAAGTGCATGTGGTGGATGCCTTGGCGATCACAGGCGATGAAGGACGTCGTAGCGTGCGAAAAGCTTCGGGGAGCCCGCAAACAGGCTTTGATCCGGAGATGTCCGAATGGGGAAACCCGGCCCGCAAGGGTCATCCTCCGCTGAATCCATAGGCGGAGAGAAGCGAACCCGGGGAACTGAAACATCTCAGTACCCGGAGGAACAGAAATCAACCGAGATTCCGAGAGTAGTGGCGAGCGAAATCGGAGAAGCCTCCACGTTTTAGCCGCGTGCCTAGCAGAACGGTCTGGAAAGTCCGGCCATAGCGGGTGATAGCCCCGTATGCGAAAGGCGTGTGGTGGAACTAGGCGTGGGACAAGTAGGGCGGGACACGTGAAATCCTGCCCGAAGATGGGGGGACCATCCTCCAAGGCTAAATACTCGTGATCGACCGATAGCGAACCAGTACCGTGAGGGAAAGGCGAAAAGAACCCCGGAAGGGGAGTGAAATAGATCCTGAAACCGCATGCATACAAACAGTGGGAGCCCGCAAGGGTGACCGCGTACCTTTTGTATAATGGGTCAGCGACTTACATTCACCGGCGAGCTTAACCGTTTAGGGTAGGCGCAGCGAAAGCGAGTCCGAACAGGGCGACTTAGTCGGTGGGTGTAGACCCGAAAGCGCATGATCTACTCATGGCCAGGTTGAAGGTCGGGTAACACCGGCTGGAGGACCGAACCGACTACTGTTGAAAAAGTAGCGGATGAGCTGTGGGTAGGGGTGAAAGGCTAAACAAATGCGCAAATAGCTGGTTCTCTCCGAAAGCTATTTAGGTAGCGCCTCCTGTATCACTCCCGGGGGTAGAGCACTGTTATGGCTAGGGGGGCATGGCGCCTTACCAAACCATGGCAAACTCCGAATACCGGGAAGTGCAGCAGGGGAGACAGTGCACCGGGTGCTAACGTCCGGACACGAGAGGGAAACAACCCAGACCCGCAGCTAAGGTCCCCAATGCATGGCTAAGTGGTGAACGAGGTGGGAAGGCTTAGACAGTCAGGAGGTTGGCTTAGAAGCAGCCACCCTTTAAAGAAAGCGTAATAGCTCACTGATCGAGTCGTCCTGCGCGGAAGATGTAACGGGGCTCAAGCCATGAACCGAAGCTCGGGGTGCGTGCGCAAGCACGCGCGGTAGGAGAGCGTTCCGTACGCCTGCGAAGGCGGTCCGTAAGGGCTGCTGGAGGTATCGGAAGTGCGAATGCTGACATGAGTAGCGATAAACAAGGTGAAAGGCCTTGTCGCCGTAAGCCCAAGGTTTCCTGCGCAACGTTCATCGGCGCAGGGTGAGTCGGCCCCTAAGGGGAGGCGGAAACGCGTACCCGATGGGAAACAGGTCAATATTCCTGTACCGACCGGAAATGCGATGGGGGGACGGAGAAGGTTAGAGCGGCCGGGTGTTGGATGTCCCGGTTTAAGCGTGTAGCGAGGCTCCTTAGGCAAATCCGGGGGGCCAATCGTGAGGCGTGACGACGAGTGGGGTTTACCCCGCGAAGTGCTCGATACCCTGCTTCCAGGAAAAGCCCCTAAGCTTCAGTTTCCGGGCGACCGTACCGTAAACCGACACAGGTGGGCGAGCTGAATATGCTCAGGCGCTTGAGAGAACTCGGGAGAAGGAACTCGGCAAATTGACACCGTAACTTCGGAAGAAGGTGTGCCCCTAGTAGGTGAACGTGTACAACGGGAGCCCAATGGGGTCGCAGAGAATCGGTGGCTGCGACTGTTTAATAAAAACACAGCACTCTGCAAAGACGACGAGTCGACGTATAGGGTGTGACGCCTGCCCGGTGCCGGAAGGTTAAGTGATGGGGTGCAAGCCCTTGATCGAAGCCCCGGTAAACGGCGGCCGTAACTATAACGGTCCTAAGGTAGCGAAATTCCTTGTCGGGTAAGTTCCGACCTGCACGAATGGCGTAACGATGGCCACACTGTCTCCTCCCGAGACTCAGCGAAGTTGAAATGGTTGTGATGATGCAATCTACCCGCGGCTAGACGGAAAGACCCCGTGCACCTTTACTGTAGCTTTGCATGGGACTGTGAACCGATCTGTGTAGGATAGCTGGGAGGCTTTGAAGCGGTGCCGCTAGGTGCCGTGGAGCCAACGTTGAAATACCAGCCTGGTTTGTTTGCGGTTCTAACCTGGGCCCCTGATCGGGGCCGGGGACAGTGCATGGCAGGCAGTTTGACTGGGGCGGTCTCCTCCCAAAGCGTAACGGAGGAGCTCGAAGGTACGCTCAGCACGGTCGGAAATCGTGCTCTAGAGTGCATTGGCATAAGCGTGCTTGACTGCGAGACGGACATGTCGAGCAGGTGCGAAAGCAGGACAAAGTGATCCGGTGGTTCTGTATGGAAGGGCCATCGCTCAACGGATAAAAGGTACGCCGGGGATAACAGGCTGATTCCTCCCAAGAGTTCATATCGACGGGGGAGTTTGGCACCTCGATGTCGGCTCA
>Ga0268299_1000704_pt1 | contig 88698 bp, 72 predicted proteins | sample NOBtaG_FD_193484 | JGI IMG/M metagenome (GOLD analysis project Ga0268299, IMG submission 193484) | Activated sludge microbial communities from bioreactor in Nijmegen, Gelderland, Netherland - NOB reactor | ecosystem: Engineered > Bioreactor > Aerobic > Activated sludge | place: Netherlands... | reverse complement strand
CCGTGGCGCCGACGGCGGCATCGGCTGCGCGCGCCAGTTCCCCGGAAGGGCCGCCCTCGCATTTGACGAGCAGCTCGGCGCCCACCTCGGTGGCAGCGCGGAGACCGAACAGGCCCACGGCCACCCAGGAGCAAAGGCAAACCTGCCGGATCCACTGGCGGATTGTTTTCCTGAGGGTGGTTTCGGCAGCACGCCGAACCGGTGATCGCCGAAGCGTCGAGATGGACTGTTGTTGCTTTGTTTTCATGGTTTTGTGTCGGGGCCCGAGGCATGGACGCCATGGGCCCTTATCGGGAAAAGAAGCAACGGCGGGAGAAGGTAACTGAAAATCTGCCACAAAATTTGTGAGCATCCCAGGGTCGTGCCGGGAGGGGTTGTCCCGGGCTGCGGCCGGCGGAGAGAGGCGACACTCTGAAGGAGCGCCAGAGTCGCCAGCGAACGGGGCGTCCCTCCATCACAAGCTTCTCACCGGGAAGGAGTTAACGATCGAACGACCCCACCCCATGGTAGGGTCGCGTTCCACCCGCGACCCCATTCAGATCCGCGGCGCTTGTGGACGAACGACGGGGAACGCGGGAAGCCCACACGCGCCAGAAGCTTCCCGCGTTCTCCAAGGCGACTCCACGAGCGCCGCGGGGGGAAGTTACGGACGCGCAGGAGCCCGTCCCTACCAAGGACCTGGTAGGGTCGCGTTCCACCCGCGACCCCATTCAGATCCGCTGCGTTCGTGGACGAATGACGGGGAACGCGGGAAGGTTAGATGACCTGGCGCCCTTGCTCTTGCCTCCCTGTGCCGACTTTTCCCCTCACTGCTCGGAAAGCTTTTGCCGGAGCTGGCGGATCACGTGCTCCCGCGTGGCAGAGACTTGGGGGTCGTCGGGCGCCAGCGCCGCCGCCCGGCGGCTGTGAAATTCGGCCTCGGCAATCCGCGGGGGAGTCTGCTCCAGCTCCAGTTCGGCGAGCCGGGCCAGGATTCGGGCGTCATCAGGAGCCAGCGCGGCCGCCTCGCTGAGTTCGGCGAAGCGGCCGCTTTCGTATAAAAGGTCGAGATATGCCTTGATCGTTCGCGACGACTGCGGGGAGAGCGTTCGCTCGCCGGGGTCCGTAAAGAACCACCGCGCCCAGCGGTCGTAGTAGTCCGTCCCCTGCCGCTGGCTGTGTTGTTGGCGCAGGCGAAAGAGGTCCGCGGGTGGAATGGGTTCCAGGCCCGCTGCCGTTTCCCGCTGGCCCGTCAACGCTTCGGTGATGTCGAGCACCCAGCCCGGCACCGGCAGAACTGCCCCGGGCGTCTCCCAAAAGCGGGCCCGCCCGGAATCGGACGCCGTCAAAGCCTGATGACCGTCCCAGGGGAGCCAAACTCCCCGATCCGAATCGCCCAGCGGCTCCGACAGCACCTGGCCGGTGGCGATGTCCCAAAATCGCGCAAATCCGTCGAACGACGAACTCACGATCCAATCGCCGCCGGGGCCAATGGCGCAGTCAGCCACCAGATCGTCGTGGAGCAACGGCCGCGTGATGGGTTGCCCGGTTTTCGTGTTCCAAAGTCGGACGGTGCGGTCCTCAGATGCCGTAACGAGCCGTTCGCCAGTCAGGTCGAAATGCGCGGTACGGACCGCGGCTCGATGGCGGAGGGGCGGAGACAGCCGTTCCCCGGTGTGGGCGTCCCAAATGCAGGTGGTGCCGTCCCGGGAGGCGCTGGCCACCCGGAGGCCGTCCGGACTAAACTCCGCCCAAAGCACTTCGTCTCCGTGGCGCAACGGTGGAGTCAGCGGCTTGCCGGTGCGGGCATCCCAGACCCGCGCGGTGAAGTCATCCGAAGCCGTGACGATTCTGCCGCCATCCGGGGCGAAGGCGGCGATGCGCACGTCGCTGCCATGGGAAAACTCGCGGACCACTTGAAAGGAGTCGGTGTCCCAGATTCGGGCCCGATAGTCCGCGGAAGCGGTAAGCAGCCAGTGGCCATCCGGGCTGAAGTGGACGTCTTTGACGGGATCTCCATGTCGCAAGGGCGGGCTCAGGGGCTGTCCATCACTCACTCGCCAAAGGCGGGCCGTGTTGTCCTCGGAAGCGGTGGCGATGCGCTGGCCATCCCGGCTGAAGGCCAGAGCGAACACCTTGGCCTCGTGAAGAAGCGAGTGCCGCAGGCGGCCGGTCTCCGCACTCCAGATCTTCGCCGAACGGACCTCGCCACCGGTGGCAAAAGTGGCTCGGTCGGGGCTGAAGGCTGCACACCGGATGGCGCCGTCATCGTGCTGGAACCGTTCCGAATCGGGCTGCCTGGGTACTCGCCAGATCAGGGCCGTCCCCTCTGAGGACGCCGTCAACACCCGGCGGCCATCAGGCGAATATCGGAGAGAAGTGACGCCCGCGCCGCCGAGCGGTTCGCCAAGAGGACCGGTCAGCACGGAATGGATTCCGGTCTCTTCCTGGCCCGTGGCGATGCCAACGAACAGCCCGTCCGGGCTGAGTTCGATATCGGTAATTTCCGCATAAGCCCGTTGCCGGCGCAGCAAGCGGCCTGTCGGAGACTCGAACACCTCCAGGTAAGAGCTGGCGGCGGTCACGATGAACCGGCCATCCGGTGTAAAGCGAGCTTCCGAAAATCCAGTCCCGGTCGCACGCAGCGTTTGATGGAGGTTCCAATCGGTTCCTTCCCGACGCCAGAGTCGCGCTTCGCTGCGGGAACTGGTGAGCAGCCGGCGTCCGTCCGGACTGAATTCAGCGCTGAGCACGCGAGAGCGATGCGCCAGCCGGCTCAACAGTCGTTCGCTCCGCAGATCCCAAACATAGGCGTTAAAATCCCAGCACGAGGTGACGAGCAGCGTGCCATCGAAATTGAACTGCGCGTCCCAGACCAGGCCGTCGTGCGGCAGGGTCAAGACGCATGTTCCGTTCGCGACGTCCCAAATCCGCACCAGGGCGTCATCGCTCGCGGTGACGAGGCGCGCGCCGTCCGGCGTAAACCGGACCCGGGTGACTCCGCGGGGCTCCGTCAGGATTCTCACGCCGCCTCCGACGGTATTTGGACGCTCCATAGCGACATGAGCCGTGGGCACTTGGCCGGGGCGCCAGGCTCCGGGGGCTGACTTCGGGTCCGCGGTTGCTTGCGGGTCCGCGGGACGCAACCAATCCGTCAGGGGGGCGCCGGTTGCGGCGTCCCAGACGCGGGCGTCCCCGTTGGCCGATCCCGTGGCCACCCGCCGGCCGTCGGGGCTGAAGGCCACGGACCCTACCGTGTTGCCGGACCGCGTGGGCTCACCCATCGGATGCACCATGGGCTGGCCCAGGCGTTCGCCGCTCTGCGCGTTCCAGAGCTGGGCCGTGCCGTCGGCGGACGCGGTGACCACCACGGCGCCGTCGGGACTGAACTGGGCATCCTTGATGGCGGCGGCGTGCGTCAGCGGCGGCGTGACCGGCAGCGCAAAGCGCCGGTAGGTTAGGGCCGACATGAGCCGGTTCGCAGCGAGGTGGTTGTGTGGATCTTCGCGCAGGACGCGCACCAGGTTGCCCAGGGCCTGCCGGGTGTCGCCGCGGTGAAATAGTTCCTCGGCAAGCTGCACCCGATGGCGTTGAAGCGCCGCCTGCGCGTCTTGCCGGGCGCGGTTAACGCGGAAGGCGGCGGTCGGGACGCCCACGGAAACCACAGTGAACAGAGCGGCCGCCGCCAGCAACGCGGACGCCAGCGCCGGACGCCGCCGGCACCAGCGCCAGGCGCGCTCCGGACGGCTGACGGGCCGCGCGCGGATCGGCTCGCCGGCCTGCCACCGGCGGAGTTCCTCCGCCAGTTCGAGCGCGGTTGGATAGCGACGCGCGGGTTCCTTCTCCAGACACTTGAGGCAGATGGTTTCCAGATCGGCCGGCACGCTCGGCTTCAGCAGGCGCGGCGCCAGCGGATCGCGCTCGCGGAGCTGGCTCAAGATATCCTCGACGGTTTCGCCCTGAAAGGGAGGGCGGCCGGTCAAGAGATGGTAGAACACGGCGCCCAGGCCATAGACGTCGCTCGACGGACCGAAGCGCGCAGGCCGGAAGATCGGAGCCGCTTCGTCCGCACCCGAAGACGACAAATCGTCACGGGATGGCGCCGGCCGGGCCGCCCGCTCTGCGCCGCCCCATTGCTCGGGCGGCATGTAGTTCGGCGAACCGAGCGTTTGTCCGCTCAGCGTGAGTTCCGAGCCCGAGCGCAGATCCTTGGCCAGGCCGAAATCGGTGATGTGCGGCTGGTCCAGAGCATCCACCAGGATGTTGGACGGCTTGAGGTCGCGATGAAGGATGCCTTGAGTGTGCGCGTACTGCACGGCTTCCGCGAGGGTGCGGACGAAGCGTGCCGCCCGGGTGACGGACAGCGGCTGTTCGCGGATCAACTCCGCCAGGCTCGGCCCGTCAATGTAATCCATGGCGAACCAGCGCTGGCCCGCGTGGTCGCCCACCTCATGGATCGCCACGATGTGCGGATGGCGCAGGCGCGCGGCGGCAATGGCTTCGGCCTGGAAGCGTTTCACCTGGCTTTCCCGGCTGAACGGGCCGAAGGGCAGCGACTTGATCGCCACGATCCGCCCCAGGCGGAGGTGACGCGCCTTGTGAACGACTCCCATGCCGCCGCCGCCAATGCATTCCAGCAGCTCGTAGTCGCCCAGAATCCGAGGCGGACCGTTATCCGGACGCGGACAGGGCCGGGCCGGCACCTCTTCGGTTTCTCCCAAGGCGGTGGCGATCAGACACCGCGGACAGAGCCCCTCAGGGGCGCTGGCGAGGAGTTTACCGCCACATTCCGGACACGTGTGCAAAGTCATCATTCTGGACCCTCCCTCAGTAAAAGAAGCAACCGCCGTCCAAAGTAACGCGCTGAAGGCGGATTTATTTCGTCCAGTTCGGCCCCGGGCATGGAGGGCCTTTCGCTCCCCGGTTCATCCGGACACCACGCGCAATAAATGGCGGAGTTCATCCTCAATCTCCGCCGGATCCGCCACGATTCGGGCGATCTCGGCGCGGATCAGTTCGCCGTACCGATTCCGCAGGCGCTGCACGCGCATCTTCAGCGCCGCTTCGGTAAGGCCCAACGGCGCGGCGGCTTCGGCATAGGTCGCGTCCGTGGGGACTCCGGTCAGGAAGGTTTTTAGAAGATCAAAAGGCAGATCGTTCCCGTGCGCCAGGCATTCGGCGCGCAGTTGATCCAGCACGGTGGTGAGCACCGTGGACGCCCAACGCCTTTCGAAAATCGTCTCCGGTGTTTCGTGAATCCGCGGCTCCAGATCGGCGCGCGCCTCGGCGGCAAGCTGGTCCAGCGAAAGAAAGGGGATGCCTCCGCCTCGTTTCAGGGCCCGGGCATGATCACGCGCATTGGAGAGAAAATGCTGAATTGCCACGAAGAGAAAGGACCGGAAGCGCCCTTTCTTCGGATCCGCCTGAGCCAGGTACTGGCCGTGCAACAGCCGGAAGAAAAACTCCTGGGTCAGATCCTCGACGCTCGAGCCCTGATCGGAGCGGGCTCTTATATAGGCATACACGGGCGGCCAGTAAGTGCGGCAAAGGCAATCCAGCGCGGCCAGAGCCGCCTCATGTGTGCCCCCGGTGGAATCCCGCCCCGCCGCCAACACGACATTCCAGTGAGTCGTCGGGAACACCGTTGGAAGCGAATTGGGGTACACGATGGCATCCTACCGACGCCGACGCGGCAATCAACCCCGCGGGGGGGCTCCAGTGGGACGCCTGTCCGTCTTTCGGGGAGTGCGGAGGCATGGCGCCGATTTCCCTTCGCCGGCGGACGGAGAATCTGGAGACGGATTCACACGAACACGGTCCATTTCCCTTCCGTGAGAATCCGTGAAACCCGTGTCCCGCCTCCCACCAGCAAAGCCAAAGCGCGGCCGTGCCGGCGCGCTCCAAAAAGCGCGATGCGCCCGGCGGGGCCGATCCCTGGAAGGGGCGGGAAATCCTTTGACCCAGGCCCCACCGGCTGGAAGCTTTCGTCCCTTTCATGACTCCGAATCGCATTCTGCCTGACCTTCAGTGTTCCCTCCTGTGTGAAGACGTTCGTCCCGAGGCCTCCGGCAACCTCATCCTGATCGGGGTGTTGGGAGTGATCCGGGTTCCCCAAGTGCCCATCGCCGCCCCCAAGGTCTGTGTGATCAACCGCTGGTGCGCCGGCATCGGGCAGTTCACCGAGCAGGTGCGCCTCGTCGCTCCCGACGGGCAGCAGGTGTTGCGCAAGAGCGCCTCCAAGTTTGCGCTGCCCGATCCCACCCAGACCGCGACCCTGGTGAGCGTCTTCCCCAACCTCGAGTTCCCCGCCGGCGGTGTCTATCATGTCGAAGTGCTGGTGGACGATGTGATGAAGGTGCGCTTTCCCGTGCCGCTGATCGTCGTGCCGCAGCCAGGGCAGGCTCCCGCGGCCGCCCCCAAGGCCGCTTGAACGCGGTCGCGCCAGCGGGGCGCCGGGAACCGCCGCGCGTCCCCGCAGGGCGCGGCGCGGAGGAATGCTGAATGTCCGCCGCGGAATTCCAAGCCGGCGAGGTGGCCGCCCGCCACTGGCGTTCACGGCTGAGGACGGCGCTCGGCGCCTGGCAGCCGTTTTCCGGCCGCGGGTTGGCGCAGTTCGCCGGGGCCTCCGTGGTGCGCCTGGCGGCGTTCCAGGCGGTCTTCGCCACGGTGTTCGGACTTGTCCTGGCATGGAGTTTCGGGCGGATCGTTCCCCCCACGGTTCAGGCGGCGCTCCGGTCACTGCCCTCCGCCGATGCCGGAATCCGGTCGGGCTTCCTGCGGTGGCCCGAGCCAGAGCCCCGGGTTCTGGCCGCCAGCCCGCAACTGGCGCTGGTCTCCGATCCGACGGCCAGCGGTGAACTCGGACTCAATGGGGACCTTCAATTGGAGCTGCGCCGGGAGTCGGTGGTCCTGCGGGGGCTGCTGGGGTCCCTCCGGATTCCGTATCCGACCGACTGGGACCTGCCGCTCGATCGCGCCGGAGCGCCGGCAGTCTGGGGTGCCTGGCGCCTCCCCCTTCGGACTTTGATGGCCGGAGCCGCGATCCTCCTGCTCCCGGTGATCTGGTGGCTACTCGCCGCGGTGTACTGGCTCCCAGCCTGGGGTCTGGGATATCTGTGCGCCCGCGACCTGCCGGCGCCCGGCGCGCTTCGGATCTCCGTCGCGGCGCTGCTTCCCGCCAGCCTGATCCCCTGCCTCGCGCTGGCGGCCTACGCCACCCTTTGGATTCGCGCCCCGGGATTCCTCCTGCTGTGGATGCTGCACCTGCCTGCCGGATGGCTGTGGCTCGCCTGGGGAATCCTCTGCCGGCCGCGGCAGTCCGGCCGGGCGGCAGGCGCCGAAAAGCCGAAGTCCAATCCTTTCTCCACCAAGGCCGCCGGCGCGGGCGGCAAGCGTTCAAGCCGACCCCAGAAGAATCCGTTCGGCGCCTGAGCCAAACCCGGCCGCACCCCGATCCCTCCTTTGGGGATCCTTCCCGCCATCGGCCCTCCGGTGATCCTTGCGAGGCACCCCTCTTCCGACCAACGTTGCAGGGTGCGGCATTTCTTCACAGGTCCGCTGATCAAGACCGAGCTGCTGGTGACGTGGCTGGAGAAGCATGGCATCGCGGCGACCACCACGGCCGTGGACCCGTCGCTGCCCGATGACGGCGATTTGAGCCGGGAAATGCACGTCCACGTGCCGGAAGCCGACTACGACCGCGCGTGGCAACTGTTCTTTGCGGAACGCCAGGACGAACTATGAGCCAACCGCCGGACCAAGACCGACTCGAACGGCTGGAAGCTTCCGTGACGCACCTGGAACGCCTCTGCGAGCAGTTGAACTCCGTGGTGATCGAGCAGCACCGGCGGCTGGCCCGGCTGCAAAAGCATCTGGACCAGATCGCCCGGCATCTGGAGTCCGGCGATCCGGAACGCCCCCGCATCCATTCGGAGAAACCCCCGCACTGGGCGCCGTAGGCGGTGGGATGGGACGGCGTCCTGTCCCTGGCCCTGGCCCAATTCCCCTGCTGTGCGGCCGGTGCCTCCTTTGCGTGAGGCTTACCCAGAGGACGCAAGACCGCAAAGGGGCCCCCGCAGCGTGATACGGAGGCTCGACCGCCCGGCCGGGGGCATACGATGGGCGCAGGTATTGCCGCCGAGCCAGCAGGCCGCTAATTTGGCCGGCCTGTTCAGGACCGATTGACTGCATCCGACATGAGTTCCGAAGAAACCACGATTCCCTCCGGACATTCCCCGGACACCGAAGCCTCCGCCGCGCCGGCGGATGAATCCGCACGCCTGGCCGCCGAACTGGCGACCCGCCAGGAAAGCCTGCTCCGGCTCGCGGCCGACTTCGACAATTTCAAGAAACGCGCGGCCCGCGAGCGGGATGAGGCCCGCCGGGCCGGCACCGAATCGGTCGTCTCACGCCTCCTCCCAGTGCTCGACAACTTCGACATGGCCATGGCCGCGGCCGCGCAAAACACCACCACCCTGGAGACCCTGCGGACCGGAGTGAACATGATCCATGGGCAATTGCGGTCGCTGCTGGGCGACGTCGGAGTAACGCCCGTGGATGCCGTCGGGCAGCCCTTCGATCCGTCCCTGCATGACGCGGTCTCCACCTGCGCCAGCGGCGAGGTGCCTGAAGGGCATGTCGCCCAGCAGGTGCGGCGCGGCTATCGTTTCGGCGACCGGCTGCTGCGGCCGGCCAGCGTCGTGGTGGCCGCCAAACCGGAGTAATCCCGCGCGTTCTCATTCCATCGCATTCCCACCATGCCCGCCGTCCGCGAACGTCGCTGCTACTACGAGGTCCTTGAGGTGACCCGGTCTGCCAACGGGGAGGAGGTCAAAAAATCCTACCGCAAGCTGGCGATCAAATACCATCCGGACAAAAATCCGGGGGATCCACGGGCCGAGGAACACTTCAAGGAACTGGGCGAGGCCTATGAGATCCTCAGCGATCCCGAGAAGCGCTCCGCTTACGACCGGCTTGGCCATGCCGCCTTTGACCGGCGAACCGGTGGAGGCGGCGGTTTCCACGACGCATCCGATATCTTCCGGCAGGCTTTCGGCGGCTCAGACCTCGGGAGCATTTTCAGCCACTTTTTCGGTGACGGCGGGGACGACCCGAATGGACCCGCACGCGGCGAGGATCTGCGATACGATCTGGAGATCTCCCTTGAGGACGCCGTGCGGGGCGTCGAACGGGAAATCACCATCACCCGGCCGGCCACCTGCCCGACCTGCCAGGGGAACGGAGCGGAAAAGGGGGCCAAGCGAATCCGATGCCTCCAATGCGCCGGGCGCGGACAGGTCATCGTTTCCCAGGGATTCCTCCGCATGCGCCAGACCTGTCCGCGGTGCCATGGCGCGGGCGAAGTCATTGAGAAGCCCTGCCGCGCCTGCCGGGGTCAGGGCCGGGTGGATCAGCCCACCACCATCTCGCTGAGAATTCCCCCCGGGGTGGACCACGGCACCCGGCTGCGATCCAGCGGCAACGGCGGCTCCGGGCAGCGGGGCGGCCCGCCCGGTGATCTCTATGTCGTCCTGCACGTCACCGAGCACGACATCTTCAAGCGGGACGGCGACGACCTGATCTGCGAGGTCCCGATTGCCTTCACCCAGGCGGCCCTCGGCGCCGACGTGGAAGTGCCCACGCTGGACGGCAAGGCGCACATCCGAGTCCCCGCGGGCACCCAGCACGGCACCCTGTTCCGGCTCAAGGGACGCGGGGTCCGGAATGTGCAGGGACGGGGCATCGGCGACCTCTTGGTCCGGGTGATTGTCGAGGTTCCGACACGTTTGAACGCCGAACAGCGGGCGCAACTGGAAGCCTTTGCGCGCCTATGCAATGACGACGTTCATCCGCAGACCGCGAGCTTCTTCGAACGGGCCCGCAACTTCTTCCGCTAGCCCCGGCCGGCACGCCGGGCGCGCCAGAGGAGCCAGGCGTGGACGGCAAGCAACGCCAGCGCCACCCATTGTTCGATCCGCACCGATTGGAGTGCCGCGAGGACTCCCCCGGCATGCCGCCATTGCGGATCGCGCAGCAGGAGCAGCACCGCGCCGAGGGACACTGCGGACCAGAGGAGGGACAGAATCCGGAAATTGACGGGCGGCGGTGGCATGCCGTCCGGTGCCCGGGATCCGGCAGTCGTCTCCGAATCCGATTGTCTTGAGGTGTCGTCTCGCAAAAGGTCCGCGACGTTTGAACCGCATGCCGTCCGACGCAAGCCCCTCCCGCACCGCTTCGCCGCCCCCCACACCCAAGGAGAACCTCTGGATCAATCTGGTCTGCAATGCGGCGCTTCCGGGCCTGCTTCTGACCCAGTTGAGCAAGCCGGAACGCCTGGGGCCGGTCTGGGGCCTCGTCGCGGCCCTTTCCGTGCCGCTGGGCTATGGAATCTACGACCTCATCCGGCGGCGCACCTGGAACGTATTCTCCATCCTCGGCCTGGTGAGCACGCTGCTCACCGGCGGCCTGGGATTGCTGAAGGTCAGCAATCTGTGGTTTGCCGTAAAGGAGGCCGCGGTGCCGCTGGTACTCGGCCTGGCGATCCCCCTCACGCTCCGGACCCGCCAACCCCTGGTGCGCACCCTGATCTACAACGACCAGGTCCTGGACACGGACCGGATCGGGCAACGGCTCATCGAGCGTCAGGCGGTTTCGGGGTTCGACGCGCTGCTCCGGCACGCCTCCTGGATTCTCGCCTCGGCGTTCCTGTTCAGCGCCGTGCTGAACTTCCTCCTCGCGCGCTGGATGATCACCGCCACTCCGGGCTCGCCGGAGCATGTCGCGCAGCTCGGAAAACTGAACTGGATGTCCTATCCGGTGATCATGGTCCCCAGTCTGATCATTATGACGGTGGCCTTGTTTCGGCTGCTGAAGGGGCTGGAGGCGCTGACCGGACTGAAGGGGGACGAATTGTTTCAGGCCTCCGCGCGACGCCAGTGAACGGACGGGGCGCCTCCCGATCGGACGCCGCCCCCGGATCGAATCCGTAGCGCCGGCAAAACGCCTCCACCGGCGCGGCCACCCGCACTGGCCGCTGCCGGAAGGGATCGGCGTACTTCAGTCCGACCGCGCGCAGGGCGAGGCCACGCGGGTCCGGACGGCCATACAGATTGTCCCCCACGACGGGGCATCCGCTGGCCTGGAGATGCAGGCGAATCTGATGAGTCCGGCCTGTGTGCGGCCGAGCCTCCACCAGGGCCGTCCCCTCGCGCCGGGCCAAAACCCGAAACTCGGTGGAGGCCGGGCGCCCGGTTCGGCGGTCCACCCGATGGCGCTCCGGGCGTCCCGGTTCCGGCCCGAGCGGATCCTGGCGTTTCCACTGCTCTGCGGGTGGATTCCCTTCCACCACCGCCAGATAGCGCTTCTCGATCGCCCGGCCCGCAAAAAGGCGCGAGTAGGCGGCCACCGCCCCGTCGTTCTTGACGGCCATCAGCAGCCCGCTGGTCTCCGCATCCAGCCGATGCACGAATCGCAGCGAACGCAGGTTGCGCGACTGCGCCCACCAGTCGCCTGCGTGAATGCCCGCCGCGAGGGCCCGGGTGAGGTTGCGTGCGGTCTGGTCCCAATCCTCCGGCGCGACCAGCCATCCCGGCGGCTTGTCGAGGAGGAGCACCGAACGGTCTTCGAACACCACGTCCACCCGGGTGCCGTCGGGAAGCTCGATGAAACGGGGCTTGGCCACGGCCCGAGGAGACCACGTCCGGCACCCGCGAGACAATGTGGCGGGCCGGTTTTTCGATTCCCGGTGGAATTGTTGCGAGGATTTCCGACGATTGTGGGTTACTGTCGCGCCGTGCAGATTCAAAGCTTCCGGGTGTTTTGTGATCTAGCGGAGACTGAAAGCTTCACCAAGGCCGCCCAGATCAACGGCGTCACGCAGAGCGCGGTGAGCCAGCAGGTGAGTTCCCTCGAGCGGCAGTTGAAGTGCCTGTTGATCGAGCGGAGCAAGAAGCGCTTCCGCCTCACCCACGAAGGGCGCCTGCTCTACGAGGGTGGCAAGCAGATCATCCAGACCTACGACGGCCTGCTCAACAAGCTGCAGGAGGCCCACGACGTGGTCGCCGGCTCCATTCGGGTGGCGACCATCTACAGCATCGGCCTCCACAACCTGCCCCCCTACGTCAAACGCTTCCTCAAGAGCTTTCCCACGGTGACGGTCCACATCGAGTACCAGCGCGCCAACCAGGTGTACGAAGATGTGCTGGGCAATGTGGTGGACCTGGGACTGGTCGCCTATCCCAACAAGGATCCGCGCCTCGAGATCGTGCCGTTCCGCGAGGAATCCATGGCGCTCATCTGCCACCCCGGGCACCCGTTCGCCAAGCTCAAGTCGCTCCAACTGTCCCAGCTTCAGGGCCAGCGATTCATCGGATTCGAGCACGACATTCCCACCCGGCGCGCCATGGACCGCATCCTGCGGGAGCAGGACATCGAGGTGAAGATGGTGATGGAGTTCGACAACATCGAAACGGTGAAGCGGGCGGTCGAAATCGAGGCGGGCGTGGCCGTGGTGCCGGTGGGCACGGTGACGCAGGAGGTGGCCAAGCAGACTCTGGTGGCAGTGCCCTTCGCCAAGCCCCTTCCCGACCGCCCTCTCGCCGTCATCTACCGCCGCAGCAAGGTGCTGTCGCCGGCGATGAAACGATTCATCGAATTGCTGAAGGAGACGGTCTGAGGGCGCCGTGGTGTCCGCTGCGGACCTCGGGTGGACCGGCCTAAAGGCCTGGAGACCCCAGCCCGGGGTAGCGCGTTGGGTGCTGCCCCGGGTTGGGAGTGAACGGGGAAGGTGGGTACCCTGAAGGGGTACCGGAGGCCCTGAGATCCCATGGCGGCGCCACCCGGAACTCCCACAGGGGTCTTCGACCCTCCGGCGGAATTTCTCGACGCTCTGGCGCCTTTTCAAGGCGCAGACGGTGGGGGGATTCCTCGCCCAGGGCATCGCCGGAGGCGATGCCCTTGGGCTGGGATCTGCGGCCCCGTCAGGGCCAAAAATTGAGAGGCGCCCCGCGCCGGCCGGACGAAAGAACGGGATTGGATCCCGGGCGAAAGGCAGGCGACTCTCGCGCAGATGCCTGACGCCCGCCGCAAGCTCGGAATCCTGATTTCCGCGCGTCCCGAATCCGGATCCTTCACCCATGGCCTCCGGTTCGCCGGGGCCGCGCTGGAGGCGGGATGCGATGTGTACCTCTACTGCATTGACGATGCCGTACCGGGCGTGGCGCGTGCGGAGGTTCAGGATCTCAAGGCCCGGGGCCTGAAGCTGTATGCCTGCGCCTATGGCGCCCATCGGCGAGAGGTGCCTGTGGACGATCGCGCCGCCTTCGCCGGCCTGACCGTGGTCAGCGATCTGGTCGCCGGAACCGACCGCTTCGTGGCGTTCAACTGACCATGGCCACCGCCTCCCGCCCTCCGGTCGTCCTGATGATCGTGACCTCGGACCCGCGCACCAGCGCCCGTCCGGCCGAGGCCGTGCGCATCGCCGCGGGCGTCGGCGCGTGGAAGAAAGCGGTCGTCCGCCTCCACCTTCAGGGTCCCGCGGTGCTGTGCCTGTCGGAATTCACCGACGAACTGGTGGACGAGGACAATTTTTCCCGATACCTGCCGATTCTCGGAGAGCTCGGGCATCCGGTCACCGTGGAACAAGGTTCCGTCCACCTGGCGGAAATCGGTGAAACCCCGGTGCCGTATCAGGAGGTGGACGGATCCGGACTCGCGGACTTGGTCTCGGGCGCCACCTCGATCCTTCGCTTCTGACCATGAGCCGACAGCTTCATCTCCTCACCTCGCCGCCGGACGCCTGGGTGCGGGAACTCCTGGAATCCCTGCAACACCATCCGGAACTCACCGTGGAGATCGTGGACCTGACCTCCGGCGAACCCGACTATGTCCGGCTGGTGGATGCCGTCTTCGCGGCGGACTCGATCGCCACGTGGTAAGAGCCGCCCAGCACGCTTGCCGCAGCGAGGGTGCCCCGGCATGGTTCCGGTCCGTGACAATTCGCCAATTTCCTGCCGTTGCGCTGCTTGCGGGCCTCCTCGCCGCCGCTGGCTGCACCTCCCGAATGGTCAATCTGACGCCGCGAAACGCGGCCAGCACCGCCAACGGGGTGCATCACTTCGAAGTCGAGTGGGACTCTTCGCTGCGCGGCGCCAACAATCCCGAGGTGCAGGCCTTCGTGATGATCGGTGAGGAACTTTTTCCCCTGCAGCGGATCCCCGACACCACCGACCGCTGGGAAGGCGACGTGCCCATCCCCACGGACCAGCCCGTGGTGTCGTATCGCTACAAGTTTGACTACAGCCGTCCCGGAATCCGGGCGCGCGTCGTGGAGAGCGAGTTGTCGCCGGTCTATTTCCTGGATCTGCGGACCGCCCCGCCCGTCGAAATGCGGAATGTCCGGTGACGGAGCCGGGACCCTGGTCCTTGATATCCGCGATCCGCGGACCTACGCGCTGGGGATGATTCCCAGAGTCCGTCCGGGCTCACGTCATTCCAAGGACCGGTCGCCCCCCCTCCAAGTCATCCGCCATTGGAATCAGACCGTTGAAAGCAGGCCCTCGCGTTCACCCGCCGGATGCGAGCAAACCGCACGTCCGGTGGTATGGGAGAGGGTGCCGGGGTGCAATCCCCGGCACCCGACCCGATCCTTTCCAGGGGCGGACGCTTTGGATGTCCACGCGGCCGGATTGCTTCTGGACCGGACCTACGGTAGGATTTTCCTACCATGACGACAGTGTTGTCTCAAAAGGGGCAGATCGTCCTGCCCGGGGGCGTTCGCGAACGGCTGCAACTGCAGCCGGGCGAGGACTTCGAGGTGTTTGTCGAGGACGATGAGACCATCACGCTGCGCAGGATTTCGCAGCCGGCCAATCGCGGCTTGGTGAAGCTGCTGCTGGCGTGCCCGGCGCCCTTTGAGATTCCCACGCGTGCCCGGGATGATTCAGAACCGCCAGCGCTATGAGCTACCTGGTGGATACGAATATCTTCAGCGAGCCGGTCAAGCCGAAGCCGGATGGAGCGGTGGTTGCCTGGCTTCAGAAGCATGAACGTGAATTGTATGTCAGCGCCATTACCATCGGAGAACTCCGGCGAGGCATCGAGCGGTTGCCCGATGGAAAACGCAAGACGCAGCTTCGCCACTGGCTGCAGGCATTGTGTGATTGCATGAAAGGACGCGTCCTCAGCTTTAACACCGGCACGGCTCATGTCTGGGGACAACTGAAAGCCAAATGGGACAAGGCGGGCGTGCTCATCCCCTCGCTGGACAGTCAGATTGCCGCCACCGCACACCGTCATTCGCTGACGATCGTCACGAGAAACACAATGGATTTCGAAGGAACGAGCCTCAAGGTGTTGAATCCCTTCCCCTGACCAGCCGCAACACGCTTTGGCGGCTGGGGCGCGGCGATCCGACGGTGGCGGCGATGGCGTTCGTTCTCGGCTTGCACGATCGCCTGGCGAACCTCGCCGCGCCCGCCAGCGATGAAATCGGTCTCTCTCTTGAGCGGATCCCCAACACCGACAACCGCTGGGAGGGCGATGTGCCGATTCCCACCCATCAGTCCGTCGTGCCGTATCGCTACAAGTCATCCCACAGACACAAAACCCCTTCCACCACCACTTCAGCCCCCCCAACCCACTCCAAATCACGCGGAGGCTCAAAACCCCCGAGCCCCAACAGATATAACATCACCAGGACCAAGAACGACTCGCTCAAGCAATGCCAACGCTGTACTATTAATTCCGTGATCTGAACCAAATCCCTGAACAATGCAATCACGCTGAATAACTCTCACTTGGTGTCTGCCTGGCCGCAATCTCGGAGAAGCGCCTCGAGTAATCAACTCGCCCAACATTTCTTGCGCATCGGAGACACTCAATTCAAATTGAGGCTTCAGAAGGCCCGAAGGCAATACAACGACTTTTTCTCGCTCAATTAGCTCATCAAGAAATTTCTTCGGCATCACGGTAAGTCTAAAATCGGGTATTTCAAACATTGATAACGCGTCATTATCAATTTCAATCTTTTGACATACAGCGACAATTGAGAAAGTAAAAAGGATTCCAACAAGGCTGCAATAGAGGCGAGTTTTCATGGAAATGAGGATCTAATTATCACGGATGTCCGCGATGGGAAAGTCAAAAACCGAGAGGCGCCCGAGGGGGACGCCTCTCACTTTCTTGCCATGGCCTGAAAGGCCTGGAGACCCCAGCCCGGGGCAGCGCGTTGGGCGCTGCCCCGGGTTGGGAGTGCCTTGGGAAGGTGGGCACCCTGAAGGGGTGCCAGAGGCCCTGAGCTCCCATCGCGGCGCCATCCAGGACCCCCACCCTGATGGGATCCTTGACCCGGTGGCATTCCTCGGGGCTCTGGCGCCTTTTCAAGGCGCAGACGGTGAGGGATTCCGTTCGCCCAAGGCATCGCCGGAGGCTCAGCCCTTGGGCTGGGGTCTGCGGCCCCGTCAGGGCCAAAAGTCAGCATCCCTCATTGGATGGAATGGGCAGACCGGAGGATTCCGTAGTTTCGCGTCCTCACCGAATCAGCGTCAGCGCGAGGATCTGCGCGACAAGAATGCGCAGCAGGGTGGTCAGCGGATACACCGTGGCGTAGGCGACGGTGGGCGCGTCGGACTTGGCCAGCGTATTGGCAAAGCTCAGCGCGGGAGGATCGGTGACGCTGCCCGCCAGCAACCCGCTGACCACGGTGAAGTTCATCTTGAAAATCCAACGCGCCACGATGCCGACGACCAGCAGGGGCAGGATGGTGACGCCCAGTCCGGCCAGCAGCCAGGTCAGTCCGCTGGCACTGAACACATTGGCGAAGAATTCAGGGCCGGCAGCCAACCCCACTGCGGCGAAGAAGAGCGCAATGCCAAACTCACGGAAGGCCAGGTTCGCCGTCACCGGCATATGGCAAACCATGCGCCCCAGGCGTCCGAAACGACCGAGGACCAGCGCCACCAAAAGGGGTCCGCCGGCAAGCCCCAGCCGCACGGGTTGCGGAATTCCGGGGAAGGCGATGGGCAGGGTGCCCAGCAGGACGCCCAGCACGATGCCGGCGAACAGCGGAATGAAATGGGTTTCATTCAACTCCTTCACGGAGTTGCCCAGCAGTTTCTCCGCCTGCGTCAGACTGTGAGAGTCGCCGACCACCTGCATCAGGTCTCCGAACTGCAGGCGCAATCCAGGCACCGCCGTTAACTCAATATCGGCTCGGGTGACCCGGCTGATCACGGCGCCGCATCGGACGTCCAAAGCCAGTTCGCCGATGGATTTCCCCAGGACATCCTTGCGGGTGACCACGATCCTCCGGTAGCGCACCTCGCTGGGCACCTGGCGCAAATCCACGTCGCTACGCCGCCCGACGACGCGTTGAAACCGGTCGAGTTGGTCGCGGGCGCCGATGACCACGAGGTGGTCGCCCAGGTTCAAACGGGTGGTGCCGGTCGCCGCATGCACTTCGGATTGGCCCGCGCAGCGATGGCGCGAGACGGTCACTCCCGTCTCGAACCGGGAAGGAATGTCTTCGATGGTCACTCCCGCCAGATTGGGATTCTCCACCACCAAAGTCCGGTGCTCCAGGGGTTCGACACGGGCCCGCTGTTCCGCCGCAAACGCCTCGGCTTCCTGCGCCGGATCAATCCCGAACAACTTCTTTAGCGCCAGCAAAGTTCCGATAATGCCCGCGATGGCCGCCGGATAGGAGACGGCGTAGGCCAGCGCCGGAAGGACGAGACGGTCGTTCGAAATCCCGGATAAGCCCGCCAGCGTCTGCTGGGCGGCGCCGAGCGAGGGCGTGTTGGTCGCGGCGCCGGAGAGCATCCCGAGCACCGCGGCGAAATCCATCTTCAGCAACCCGCCCAATCCAACGGCGAGCGCTGTGCCCAACAACACCACGCCGGCCGCCAGGGCATTGAGACGAAGTCCCTCGCGGCGCAGCGCGGCGAAAAATCCGGGGCCCAATTGCAGCCCAATGGTGAAGACGAACAGGATCAGCCCAAACTCCTTCACGAAATCGAGCGTCGTGTGATCCACCGGCTTGCCGGAATGGCCGACGAGGATGCCGGCAAACAGCACGGCCGCCGTGCCCAGGCCGATGCCGCGAACTTTGACGCTGCCCAAAGCCATTCCCACCGCGCAGACGAAGGCCAGCACACCAATCGCGTGGGCGACCGGCTGGGTGGAGTTGAGTTGAGAAAGCCAGTTCATGAAGCAGCCACGGGGCTCCCGTGCGGCCTATCTACATACACCCGGGTTCCCCGCAAAGGCCATACACCAGTTGCGCGTTGGAGACTCAGCGCCTTTCCCAGCGAAGCGCCAAAATCAAATGGCTAGACGATGGTATAGGGTCGTTGCGCAGCGCGGACCTTGGAGTGGACGTTCCGTTTCTGGCAGTCTTGCCCTTGCGGCATGAGGACTCCCTTGGACAGAAACGTCGTCCGATGGCGTCGGCTGACAGCAGCCTGGCTGGGAATCGCCGGTTTTGCCGCCGTGGCAGGGGAACCGGACCGCGTGCTTCTGCTCCATTCCTTCGGACGCGACACCCAGCCCTTCAGTACGTTTACGACCGAGTTCCGGGGTGAGCTGTCGCGGAAGTGGGGCCGGCCGCTCGACTGGGTGGATGTCGAACTGCAAAGCGCACGGTTCAACGAGCAGCCGCTGGTAGAGTATCTGCAAGCCCTGTTTCGAGAAGGACGTCCCGACTTGGCGGTACCCATCGGGGGACCGGCCGTGCGGTTCGTCCGCCGCCATCGGGAATTGTTTCCCCCGCCTCTGCCGGTCCTCCTGGCTTCGGTGGACGCCCGGCATGTCCAAAGCGAGCCGCCCGCGGTCAACGAGGCCGTCTTTGCGGTGTGGAACGATCCTCGCCGGATTCTCGAGGGTCTGCTTCAGGTGCGGCCCGGAACAACCCGGGTGCTGGTGGTGTTCGGGCGTTCGCCGCTTGAGCAGTTTTGGGTTCAGGAGGTGCGGCGCGAATTCGTCCCCTTCGAGCCAGGAATCCGCTTCGATTGGGCGGACGGTCTCAGTCTGGGCCAGATCTGCGAGGCGGCGGCGACACTGCCGCCGGAGGGTGCTGTGTTCTTCGGACAGCTTTCCCTGGACGCCGCCGGGATTTCCCATCGGGAGGATGAAGTCCTCGCCGCACTCAACGCCGCCACCCGGGTCCCGGTGTTCGGAGTTCACGACTACCAACTCGGCCTCGGCATCCTGGGCGGTCCTCTGCTTCCGGTGCGACGGTTGGCGCGGGAGACCGCGGCGGGGGCGGAGCGTCTGCTCCGAGGCGAGCCGCCGGCCACACTGCGGCCGCCTCCCCTACATCCGGGTCCGCCCCAATATGACTGGCGCCAACTCCGGCGCTGGGGAATCCGCGAAGACTCCCTGCCGGGCGGAAGCGAGGTCTCTCTCCGCCAGCGCGGTGTGTGGGAGCGCCACTGGGGTCGGATCACGCTGGCGGCCGCGGCTCTCACCGCCCAGACCCTGGCCATCCTCGCCCTGCTGGCCCACCGCCGGAGACGCCAACACGCCGAGCAATCCCTGGCCGAGAGCGGCAACCGGCTCCAGGCCATTCTCGACACCGCCGTCGAGGCAATCCTGACCTGCGACGAGGAGGGTCGGGTGGAGTCCGGGAATCAGGCGGCCACCGCACTCTTTGGGCAAACCGCCTGCCGGCTGCCAGGCACTCCGCTCCGACAGCTTGTGCCAGACCTCGCCTGGCCGCCTCCGGACCAGCGGGCAGACGGGTCCCCAGAGGTCCCCGCAAAAAGTTCCGCCGATTTTCGGGAAGCGGTCGCCCGCCGGGCCGACGGAACCTTGCTGCCGATCGAGATTGCCTTTCGCGAGGTGCCGGTCGCCGGTCGGCCGATGATCGCCGCCTTCGTTCGCGACCTTTCGGACCGCAAAGCCGCGGAACATGCCGCCCGAGAGTTCGGCGGACGCCTGATCCGCGCCCAGGAGGACGAGCGCTCTCGCCTTGCGCGCGAACTGCATGACGACATCACCCAGCGCCTGGCCCGACTGGCGATTGACGCCGGACGCGCCGCCACCGCGGCGATGCCCGGGGCCGGAGTCCGGGTTCTGCAGGACGTGCGGGACGGATTGGTGCAACTGGGTGAAGACGTGCACGCCCTTTCGCACCGTCTGCATCCCGCCGTATTGGATGATCTGGGCCTGCCGGAAGCGCTCCGGGTGGAGTGCGAATTGATGGCTCGCCATCACGGCATCCGGGTCGAGGTCCGGCTGGAGGTGTCCGACCGCATCATTCCACGCGAACCGGCCCTGTGCCTCTTCCGGGTGGCCCAGGAGGCGTTGCGCAACGCGGAGCGACATGCCGACGCCCATTCGATGCAGGTGACCCTCCGACTGCTGGACGGCGGTCTCCAGCTCGGCGTCATGGATGACGGCAAGGGATTCGATCCGAGTTCCCGGCACGACAGTCCGAACCTTGGGCTTGCCAGCATGCGGGAGCGGGTCCGCCTCGTCGGCGGCGAACTGGAAATCGAGAGCGCCCCGGGCACCGGCACGGTCGTCTTCGCGTGGGTCCCGCTCGACACAGCAACACCTCCGATTCCATGAAACGTCCTCGAATCCTCATCGCCGATGACCACCGGCTGGTTGCCGAGGGATTACGCGGCCTGCTCGAGGACGATTTCGAGCTGGCCGGCATGGTGACCGATGGTGCAGCCCTGATCGGCGAGGCCGCCCGGCTTCATCCGGACGTCATCATCACGGACATCAGCATGCCGGGCATGAGCGGACTGGAGGCACTGGCGCACCTGCGGCGCCAGCCATCCGCGCCGCCGGTCATCCTGCTCACGATGCATGTCGAGCCCGCCTACGCCCGGCGTGCGATGGAGGCGGGGGCCGCCGGTTACGTTCTGAAGCATTCCGCCGCCGCTGAATTGCGCACGGCGATCCGCTCCGTTCTCGAAGGACGCACGTTCGTTCCGTCGAGCCTCGCGCTGTACCCTCAACCCGCGGGGGACGGCAACCCGTCTCCCGCGGAAGGCGCGGAGGCCCTGACACCGCGGCAGCGGCAGATCCTGCGCCATCTCGCCGAGGGCTTCTCCGCAAAGCAGATCGCCGCCGCCCTGGACATCTCCCCGCGCACCGTGGAGTTCCACAAGTATCAGATGATGGAGACGCTCCGGATCGGCAGCAGCGCGGAACTGGTCCACTTCGCCATCAAGCACGGCATCGTCGGCATCTGAACCGAGACCCCGAACCGCCCCCCGTATTTTTGCGAGGTTCCCGGATGCCCCGGACGACGACCATACTCTGCCACCGCTTCGTTGCTCAAGATGGACACTTCGCTTCAATCCTGTGTCGTTCTGGCAGACCGCCATCAAACGCTCAACGAGGGCATCCGGGGTCTCCTGGAAACGGCCTTCGAAGCCGTGGTCATGGTGGCGGACGCGCCGTCCCTCTTTCTCAGTGCGGCACGGCTTCGTCCCACCGTCTGTGTCGTGGATCTTTCCCTCGTGCCGGGAGACGGACTCCGGTGGATCCGGGACCTGCGTGAATGGAGCCCGGGCGTGGCCGTCGTGCTGACCAGCGTCTTCGACGAGCCGTCCGTGTGCCGCCTGGCGATAGAATCCGGAGCCAGCGCGTACGTGCTGAAACGCGCCGTAGGCACGGACCTTCTCCCAGCTCTGGATGCCGTGAGCGCCGGGCAGACCTTCATCTCTCCCGGCATTCGAGAGGCGTCCGCCCCGCGGACGGCTCCGTCACCTAATGCCGAGAGATCCAACACATGACCCCCAAGCCAAAGAAAGTCGGCACGCGAAAGGTCCTGGCTGGTCCCGTCCGGATGGCGACCGCCAAGGCATCCGAAGATCTCCGGCCCGCGCCGGGACATCCCTGGCCGCTTGGGGTCGAATGGGTGGCCTCGGAGGACGCCTACAATTTCTCGCTCTATTCCCGTCATGCCGACGGCGTCACGCTGCTGTTCTATCGCGAGGAGGATCCCGTCCATCCGGTGCGGGAAGTGCCGCTGCGGCATCCGGACCACAAGACGGCCAATCAATGGCATTGCCGGATCCCGGCCAGGGAACTCGCCGGCGCCACTCTCTACGCCTACCGCGTCCGCGGGCCCTGGGCGCCCGCCGAAGGACACCGCTTCGACGCCTCCAAGGTGCTGCTCGATCCCTACGCGCCGTCGGTCTTCTTTCCGCCGGGGTTCAGCCGGAAGGCGTGTGCGGAGCCGGGTCCCACCGATGGATGCGCGCCGCTCGGACGCCTGCCCCGCAAAACGCCGCCGCCGCCGAGACCCTCCCCGGGGCCGCGGCATCCGGTCGAACAGGCGATCATCTACGAGTTGCATGTCCGCGGCTTCACCGCCCGGGCCAATTCGGGTGTGGCGGAGGCCCGGCGCGGGACGTTCGCCGGAGTGCAGGACAAAATTCCCCATCTGCAGGAACTCGGCGTCACCATCGTCGAACTCCTTCCGGTCCAGCAGTTCGATCCCCAGGAAGGCAATTACTGGGGCTACATGACCCTGCATTTCTTTTCCCCGCACCAGTCCTATGCCTGCGGGGATGCGTTCGAGGAGTTCCGCGCGTTGGTGGACGCCTTTCATGCGGCCGGGATCGAGGTATGGCTCGACGTGGTGTTCAACCACACCAGCGAAGGCGCGGCCGAGGGCCCGACCTACAGCTTCCGCGGCATCGAGAACAAACACTACTACCTGCTCGAGTCCGACCGCGCCCGCTATGTCAACGATACCGGCTGCGGAAACACGCTCCGCACCGGCCATCCCGCGGCCCGTGCGCTGGTGCTGCGGAGCGTGGAGCATTGGGCGGGGACGATGGGCGCCGACGGCTTCCGCTTCGATCTCGCGTCCATCTTCTCGCGGGCCTCGGACGGCACGATGAACGTCCACGAGGCCTCGCTGGTGTCCGAGCTCAGCTTCCTCGCCCGGCAGATGGACCTGCGGTTCGTGGCGGAGGCCTGGGACCTATCCAGCAACCAACTCGGCCGCGGATTCCCGGGCATGGCCTGGCTCCAGTGGAACGGCCGGTTCCGGGATGACGTCCGGTCCTTTCTGCGCGGCGAGCCCGGCAAGGTCGGGACGCTGATGCAGCGCCTCTATGGCAGCGACGACCTTTTTCCGGACACACCCCGCGATACCTGCCGTCCGCACCAGAGCGTCAACTTCCTGACCGCGCACGACGGCTTCTGTCTCCACGACTTGCTGGCATACGACCACCGGCACAACGAGGCCAACGGTCATGGGAACACCGACGGCAACGCCGACAACCGCAGTTGGAACTGCGGCTGGGAAGGAGAGTCGGGCGCCCCGGAAGCCGTGGTGGCGCTCCGGCGGCGCCAGGCGAAGAACGCCTGTGCGCTGATGATGCTCGCCAATGGCATCCCGATGTTTTCCGCCGGGGACGAATTCCTGAACACGCAGCAGGGCAACAACAATCCGTACAATCAGGACAACGAGACCACCTGGCTCGACTGGTCGCGGCTGGAGACCCATCGCGAAGTCTTCCGGTTCTTCCGGCGGATGATCGCCTTCCGGAAGGCCCATCCGGCGATCGCCCGGCCCACCTTCTGGAGGGAGGACGTGGTCTGGAGCGGCCCGGATGGCGCGGTGGACCAGGACCCGGAATCGCGGCACCTCGCCTACTGTCTGCGGGGCGCTTCTCGCGGAGATGAGGATTTGTACGTGATGATCAACGGCCATTGGGACGCCCGCGACTTTCAAGTGCCCGCTGGCGACGCCGGGCCCTGGCACTGCGCGGTGGACACCGGACAACCCTCGCCGGAGGACTTTCCCGAACCGGGGCAGGCCCTCGCACCGGTCGAAGGCAGCTTTCGGGTTCAGGGACGCAGCGTGGTGATTCTGGTTTCGGGAGGAGTCGCGCGATGAGGATGCTGCCAAGGGCCGCTCTCGAACCCCACCGCCATCTGCTTGCGATGGCCCTGGCCGTCGCCGCCGGTTTGGCGGCCGGCTGCAAGCCAGAGACGCCCGCGCCGCCGCCGCCGCCCCAGGTCACTGTGATGACCCTGGTACCGACGAATGCGTCCATGGAGGAGGAGATCATAGGACAACTCGATTCGCCCCAGAATGTGGAGGTCCGTGCCCGGGTGGAGGCCTTTGTCGAAGAAATCCCGTTTCAGGAGGGCACCGAAGTGGCCGCCGGACAACTGCTCTTCCGCCTGGATCGGCGTCCCTATGACGAGAAGCTCGCCGCGGCCAAGGGCATGCTGGGCGAAGCGGAGGCGACGCTGAAGAAGTACCAGGCGGACGTGAACCGGCTGAAGCCGCTGGCCGAGGTGCGCGCCGTGCCACGGCAGGACCTGGAGAATGCCATAGCGGCGGTGGACGCTGGCCTGGCCGCCGTGATCTCGGCGCGGGCGCGGGTGGACGCGGCCCGGCTGGATCTCGAATACTGCGAGGTGCGGGCGCCGATGTCGGGCCTGATCGGTGCCAGGCAGGTCTCCATCGGCGAGTTGGTCGGCAAGGGAACGCCGACTCTGATGGCGACGCTCTCGACGCTGGATCCGATCTGGATCTACTGCGCGGTGAGCGAGGTGGATTTTCTCCGGACCGAGGTGGAGGCGCGCCGCACCGGACGGCGGGTCGCCGACCTGCCGGTCCGCTTGATCCTCTCGGATGGTTCGCTGCATCCCCCGCCGGGGAAGTTCGTCTTCCTGGATCGCGCGGTGGACCCGAAGACCGGCACCCTCCGTGTACGCGCCGAGTTCCCCAATCCGGACAAGATTCTGCGCCCGGGAATGTTTGGCCGTCTGCGCGTGGACCTGGGATCTCGTCCGGACAGCCTTCTGGTGCCGGAGCGGGCGCTCATCGAACTGCAGGGGCGGCAGTTCGTATGGGTGGTGGGCGATGATGGGAATGCCGTTCGCCGATCCGTCACCCTGGGCCAGCAAATCGGTCACTCTTTCCTCATTTTGGAAGGACTTCGTCCGGGCGAACGGATCGTCACCGAAGGGCTCCAGAAGCTGGCGGAAGGCCAGCCGGTCACGATCGAAGCAGGTACGTCGGCCGGCACCCCGGCACCCTGAACGCCATGGCCGACTTCTTCATCCGCCGGCCGATCGTGGCCATGGTCATCTCCATTCTGACGGTCATTGTCGGACTGGTCAGTCTCTCCCGGCTGCCGATCGCCGAATATCCTCAGGTGAGCCCCACAATGATTCAGGTCACGACGACCTATCGCGGGGCGGCCGCGGAGGCGGTCATGGAATCCGTGGCTACGCCGATCGAGTCGAAGGTCAACGGCGTGGACAAGCTGCTTTACCTCCAGTCGTACAACGCGAACGACGGCAAGCTGACCCTGAATGTGCTGTTCGACGTCGGCACCGACGTGGACATCATGCAAGTCAACGCCCAGAACCGCGTGGGCCAGGCCGAGGCGCAGCTTCCCGATGCGGTGAAGCGCGAGGGCGTGGTGGTCAACCGGTCCAGTCCGGACATCCTGATGGTCATCGGCCTGTCCTCGCCCAAAGGCACCTATGACGCCGTGTTCCTGGGCAATTACGCCGACATCAACCTGGTGGACGCCATCAAGCGGGTGCGGGGCGTCGGGGATGTGAAAAATTTCACCGCTCAGGACTACTCGATGCGGGTCTGGCTGCGCCCGGACAAGCTGTCCGTGCTGGGGGTCACGCCAGACGACGTCGCCGCGGCGATCCGGGAGCAGAACGCTCAGACACCCGCCGGACGGGTGGGCGCAGAACCCGCTCCTCCCGGACAGGAAACCACCTTCAACATCCGCGCGCAGGGGCTTCTCAAAGATCCCAAGCAGTTCGACGAGATCATCGTTCGGTCGAATCCGGACGGTTCCCAGGTGAAGATCAAGGACGTGGGCCGCGTGGAACTCGGCGCCCAGACTTACGACCTGCGCGCGCGGCTGAACACCGCGCCGGCCGGAGCCATCGGCATCTACCTAGCACCGGGCGCGAACGCCATCGAGACCGCCGGCAATGTGAAGCGGATCCTCGAGGACGCGAAGGCGCGGTTCCCCGCGGACATGGAGTACGACATCACGCTCGACTCCACGCTGCCGATCAAGGCGTCCATGAATGAGATCGTGCACACGCTCTTCGAGGCCGTCGTGCTCGTGCTCATCGTCGTGTATCTCTTCCTCCAAAGCCTCCGGGCGACGATCATCCCCATGCTGACCGTGCCGGTGTCCCTGCTCGGCGTCTTCCTCCTCTTTCCGCTGCTCGGCTTCAGCGTCAACACCCTCACCATGTTCGGGCTGGTGCTGGCCATCGGCATCGTGGTGGACGACGCTATCGTGGTGGTCGAGGCGGTCCAGCACCACATCGAGCACGGCAAGGATCCGGTGGAGGCCACGCGGGCGGCGATGCGCGAGGTCTCGGGACCGGTCGTGGCGATCGGACTGGTGCTGTGCGCGGTGTTCGTCCCGGTCGCCTTCATGGGCGGGGTGACCGGACAGCTCTACCAGCAGTTTGCTATCACGATCGCGGTCGCGGTGGTGTTCTCGGTGATCAACGCCCTGACGCTCAGCCCCGCCCTCTCGGCGCTGCTGCTGCGCAAGCCCGAGCCCGGCCGCGGACCGGTCGCCCGATTCTTCCGCGGCTTCAACACCCTCTTCGACCGTCTCAGCAATGGCTACGGACGCGTGGTCGGCGGCCTCGCCCGAAAGGCCGTCCGCTCCATGCTCCTGCTGGTCGCCGTGCTCCTCGGAATCTTTTTCGTCGGACGCCTCGTGCCCGGCGGCTTCATTCCAGACGAGGACAAGGGTTATCTCTTCGTGGCAATCGAGCTTCCGGAGGGGGCGTCGCTTCAACGCACGGACGAAATCCTGAAGCAGGTGGAGGCCGTCGTGGGCGCGACGAAGGGCGTGCGGTCGGCGGTGGGGCTGGCCGGGATGAACATCCTGAACTCCCTCAATTTCCCCAACGCGGCGCTGATGTTCATCGGCCTCGACGACTGGGAGGAGCGCAAGGATCCCGCGCTCCATGCGAGCGCCCTCGCGCGGGAATGGAATCGGCGGTTTGCGGAGATTCCGGGCGCCCGCGTCTTCGCCTTCGGCCCGCCGCCCCTTCCGGGATACGGCAACGTCTCCGGCTTCACCCTTCAGATCCAGGATCGCTCCGGAGGTCCGGTCGAGTCGCTCGCCGGACACGTCCGCCGCTTTCAGGAGGCCGCCGCCGAGCGTCCGGAGATCGGACGGATCACCACCACCTTCACCCCTTCTACGCCGCAGGTGAGAGTTGAACTCGATCGCGAGAAGGCGCGGACCCTCGGGGTGCCGGTGAACAGCGTGTTCTCCACGCTCCAAACGTATCTGAGCGGACTTTACGTCAACGACTTCGTCCGGTTTGGCCGCGTGTACAAGGTGTTCCTCCAGGCGGAACCCGAGTTCACCGACCAGCCGGACGACATCGGCCAGTTCTGGGTCCGAAACGGCGAGGGGGCCATGGTGCCGCTGAGCACTCTGGTGCGGATCGGCATGATGAGCGGGCCCAACTTCGTGACCCGCTTCAATCTGTATCCGGCGGCCGAGGTCATGGGCTCCCCCGCGCCCGGCTACAGCTCGGCCCAGGCCATGCGCGCCGTCGAGGAGATCATGGCCTCGATGCCCCGCGAGGTCGGCTACGCATGGTCCGGGCTCACCTTGCAAGAAAAGAAGTCCGAGGGGCAGGCTCCGGTCATCTTCGGGATGGCGGTTCTCTTCGTGTTCCTGCTGCTGGCGGCGCAGTACGAAAGCTGGGCGCTTCCGTTCTCGGTGCTGCTGGCCACCCCCACGGTGATCCTGGGAACCCTGATCGGCCTGCTGGTGCGCCGCTTCGATCTCAATGTGTACGCGCAGGTAGGGCTGGTGATGCTCATCGGGCTGGCCGCCAAGAATGCGATCCTGATCGTGGAGTTCGCGAAGATGCGCCGCGAGGAGGGAAAGGAGATCGTGGACGCCGCCGTCGAAGGCTCGCGGCTTCGGCTGCGGCCGATTCTCATGACCTCCTTTGCGTTCATCCTCGGCTGCGTTCCGCTGATGCTGGCCACCGGCTCCGGCGCGGCCTCGCGGAGCACCATGGGCACCGGCGTGGTGTACGGCATGACCATCGCCACCGCGGTCGGGCTGTTCATCATTCCCGTGTGCTACGTGTTCGTGCAGCGGCTTTCGGAACGCGGCCGAGCCGCGGCCCCGGCCGGAGAAAAGGCGATCGCATGACCCCGGGCACCCGCCATCACGGTCGAATCGCCCTGGGCCTGCTGGGCCTGCTGGCCTGCGCCGGCGGGTGCGCGGTCGGACCCGACTATGAGCGTCCGGCGGTGGACGTCCCACCCGCGTTCCGGGCGGCGCCCCCTCCCTTCGTCCCCGCGGAAGGCGTCGCGTCGTTTGCCGATCTGGGCTGGTGGGAGGTCTATGGCGATCCGCAGCTTCGGGCCTATGTGTCCGACGCGCTGACCAACAACTGGGACCTCCAAATCGCGACCGCGCGCGTGCTCCAAGCCGAGGCCACGGCGCGCGTGGTCCGGTCCCGGTTCTTTCCCAGCCTTGCCGCTGGCGGCGACCTGGCGATGTCCCGGGTCTCCCAGGTCGGACCCGTTCCGCCTCCGGACGGCACGGATCCTCAGGCCGTGTATGGCACCGTGTATGGATCCATGGCCACTTATGAGGTGGACCTCTGGGGCCGCATCCGCCGCGCGAACCAGGCCGCCCGCGCCCGCCTGCTGGCCACCGAGGCCGCACGGGACACGGTGCGCCAAACCCTGGTCTCGGAGGTCGCCCTCGCCTACCTCACCTTGTTGCAGCTCGACTACGAGCTGGAGGTCTCGCGCCGCACTTACGCGGTGCGCACCAACTCGCTGGCGCTGACCGCCGCGCGGGAACAGGGCGGCGTGGCCTCCCTGCAGGATGTCCACCAGGCGCGCACCCTCGTCGCCGGCGCCGAGGCGGCCATCGTGGATGCGCTGCGGCGGCAGGAGCAGCAGGAGAATGCGCTCTCTGTACTGCTCGGACGAAATCCGGGTTCCCTGGAGCGTGGACTCCCCCTTCGGTCGCAGCCGCTTCGCGGCGAGGTGCCTCCCGGCTTGCCATCGGCCCTGCTGGAGCGACGTCCGGACCTCCGCGCCGCCGAAGAACGCCTGATCGCCGCCAATGCGGACGTCGGCGAGGCGAAGGCGGCGTTCTTTCCGCAGCTCACCCTGACCGGCGCCTTCGGATACCAGAGCGTGTCGCTGAGCGACCTGTTCACCAGTCCGGCGCGAGTCTGGCAGTTCGGCCCCACGCTCACGGTGCCGGTGTTCACCGGCGGGCGCCTGACCGGACAGTACCGTTTCGCCCAGGCCCGTTTTGACGAGGCGGTCGCCGGTTACCGCCAGGCGGTGCAGGGGGCGTTTCGCGACGTGTCCGACGCCCTGGTCCAGTACCAGCGCACCCGCGAATTCACGCAGCGCCAGGAGGAAAACACCCGGGCGCGGCGCGACGCTGCCGAACTCGCCAACATCCGCTACGACGGCGGAGTCACCAGCTACCTCGAAGTGCTCTACAGCGAACAGGAGCTGTTCACCGCGGAACTGGATCTGGCCCAGGCCATCGGCAGTGAACTCCGAAGCGTGGTGCAACTTTACCGGTCCCTCGGCGGCGGCTGGACTCTTCCCCCGGAGCCGCCTTCCATCTCCCGAATTCCATGAGCAATCTCGATCTGCACAACATCACCAACAGCTTCCAGGATGTCCGGCTCGCCAGCTTGTCGGCCTGGCGCGACGCCGCCCAAATCGCCCCCCGCGACCGCGGCGGCCCGTACGTCGTGCTGCAGCCGGGCTATGATCCCGAGGATCTCAGGTTCACTCCGGACGAGTTCATCCTCGGCCGCTCGGGAAAATGGCTGCCTCTGGCCCACTTTTACCGCCTGCCCGTTGCCGAGCGGCGAGCCGAGTTCGTGTTCGGCACGGCGGCCGAGGTCATGTCGCTGATGCAAGCACTGCCTCCGAAGGTACAGATCCTCCGGCCCGGCGGCGCCGCGGACGAAGGTCCACTGGAGGCGGACGAGTTCACCGCCGCGGTCGAAGCCGGCCGGAAGTCCGCCGTTCCGCCGGCCTCCCATCCCTGAACGCCCCCACTTTCCCGCCCTGAGAAACCGAATCCAATTCCCATGAGCAAGAAGCACCAACACAAGAAGCACGAGGAATCCGGCTCCCGGAAGCTGAAGCGCAAAGAATACGAAAAGGCCCTGAGGAAGCTGCAGGCCGAACTCTGCCACCTTCAGGAATGGGTGAAGCAGGCGGGGCTCCGCGTCATCGTGGTGTTTGAAGGCCGCGACGGCGCCGGGAAAGGCGGCACCATTCGCGCGATCACGGAACGCGTGAGTCCGCGCGTCTTCCGCCTCGTCGCGTTGCCGGCGCCCTCGAGCCGGGAGAAAACCCAAATGTACCTGCAACGCTACATGGCGCATTTCCCGGCGGCCGGCGAGGTCGTGATCTTCGACCGGAGCTGGTACAACCGGGCAGGCGTGGAGCGGGTGATGGGCTTCTGCACCAAGGAGCAGCACCGGCGGTTTCTCGAGCTCTGCCCGGAGGTCGAGAAGTACATCGCGGATGCCGGCATCCTGCTGATCAAATACTGGCTGGAGGTCAGCGACGGGGAGCAGAAGCGCCGGTTCGAGGCCCGCATCACGGATCCGCTGCGGCAGTGGAAGCTGAGCCCCATGGATCTGCCGTCGCGGAGCCGGTGGTTCGAGTATTCGAAGGCCCGCGACCAGATGCTCAAGGCCACCGACAGCCGGTGGGCGCCCTGGCACATCCTGCGGTCCGACGACAAGCGCCGCGCCCGGTTGAACTGCATCGCCCACCTCCTGAAGACTGTTCCGTACAAGAAGGTGCGCCGCCCGCACATCCAGCTTCCGAAGCGTTCGATGAAGCACGCCTACGACGATACGGCTTCGCTTCGCGGACGCCGCTTCGTTCCCGAAATTCACTGAATCCATTGCATCCATCTCGATATCACCTCCAAAATATCTGCGATTCCCCAGTCCTCCCATTTCCATGAACACCCTTCATTCCATTCCTCACTCCGATACTCCGCTCACGGCGCCGTCCTCAAAGCTTCGACGCGCCTGGCACGCCGCGGCGGCCGCCCTGATCCTCCTCGGCGCCGCCGGCTGCTCCACCCCGTCCCGGGTGGATACCGGGACATTGCACGGCCGGAGCTTCAGCTTCGTGCGGACGTCGCCGCAGGCCTTGCCCGGATTCGCCGACAAGCGCGAGGACATCCACACGCTGATCCAGGACGCCATCGCCAAAGATCTGGGCGAGCATGGCTTGTCCCAGGTCCCCAGCGGCGGCGACCTGCTCGTGGGGTATCTCCTCATCGTGGGCAACAACGCCAGCACCACGGCGGTGGACGACTACTTTGGCCACATTGATGACGGCTTCGCCCTTCAGGACCGCGCCCATGCCGCCTATACCAGCGGCAAAACCCCCTACCATTTTGAAGCCGGGACGCTCGTGATTGATATCCGCAATCCGCAGACCTACGCGCTGCTCAAGCGGGGCTACGCGACACGCCCGCTTCTGCGGAACGTTCCGGACAACGTCCGGTACGGAAAAATCCAGGAAGTGGTTGAGGAGATTCTCCGCGACGTGAAGGTCGCTCCGTGAGCCGGCAGAACTCACAACGGTTGGCGGCGGCGTTCTTGTCGGTGGTGCTGGCCTCGGCCTTCGGGCAGAGCGTCCGAGCTCAGAATGCCGGCGGAACCCCCTCCTATCCCGGAGGCGGAACCAGCATCGCCGCAGTCGCGCCTCCGGCTGCCGCTCCGCAGCGGACCACAAATGAACTGCAGCGGCTGGCCGCCCCCATCGCCCTCTATCCGGACCCGCTCATCGCCAGCATCCTGCCCGCGGCGGTTTATCCGGTGGAAATCGTGATCGCGGCCCGCTTCGTCAAGGACACCAACAACCTCCCCAAAGTGGACCAGCAGACCTGGGATGCCCACGTCAAGACCGTCGCCAAGATGCCCGGGGTCATCGCCAAAATGGACGCCGACCTGGATTGGACGGTTCAGCTCGGGCAAGCCTTCCTGGCTCAGCCGATGGATCTGATGAATGCCATTCAAGACCTGCGCACCAAAGCGGAAGCGTCGGGCCGTCTGAAGACAACTCCCCAGCAAGTGGTTTTCCGCACCAACTCGGTCGTCGAGCGGAGCTACGAAGGTCAGATCGTGTACGTCACCAATACGGTGATCCAGGTCCAACCCGCCAATCCCGAGATCGTGTACGTGCCGTCTTACAGCCCGTCCGTCGTCTATGTGGACAATGACTATGACGACGAAGCCGCCGCAGTCGTCAGCTTTGGCGTCGGCATGATGTTTGGAGCAGCGATCTGGGGCCATTGCGACTGGCATTATGGCGGTTGCTACTGGGGACACCATCCCCCGCCGCCTCCGCCGATGCCGCCTCCGTATCATCCGCCTCCCGGGACTCATCCGCCCCCCTCCACCCGTCCGCCGGGAGGCACGCGCCCGCCGTCGGGGACACGCCCGCCGCCGGGATCCCAGCCTCCTGGAACGTCCCGGCCGGCACCTGGAGCGACGGGCGCACCGACGACACGCTGGCAACCGGACCAAAATCGGCTGCGCACCTCGGGTGCCACTCCGGCCGCGACCTCCCAAGCCCGGGGATGGGGCTCGAAGCAGTTTTCCAGCCCAGCGGTCACCGGCGGGAGAAACCCTGGAGGACTCAACCGCGCGCCTGGTGTCTCACCGGGGATTTCGTTGGATTCGGGCCGACGCGGGACCTCCGACGCATGGGGAGCTCGGTCTAGCGACTTCAATCGCAGCGCATTCGATGGCGTAGGCAGCGGCGCCAACAACCGCAGTTTCAGCAATCGCGGCAGCACCAGCCGGGGAAGCAGTGGTTTCCGCGGCGAGGGAGGTGGCATGCGCGGAGGTGGCGGAGGGCGTCGCCGGTGAAATCCTCCAGAGTCCTTCAACGCATGAACTTCTTCGCAAACGCCGCTGCGCATCGGCCTTGCTGGCTCGCGGCAATCGCGTGCGCCGGTCTGACATTGGCCGCCCCGATGATCGGGCCGGTCGTTGTGCTCGCCGGCGATGCAGCCCGTTTCCCATCACCTGAGGAGGCCGCTTCCACGCTGGCCCAAGCGGTCCAAACCACCAACCGAACCGAGCTCGTCCGAATCCTGGGCGATGCGGCCGACACTTTGGTGAATCCGGATGCGGTCCAGGGGGACCGCGAGCTCTCGCGATTCGCTGAGGCCTATGCCCAAAGGCACCAGCTGGCCGGCGAGACAGAAGACCGCAGGATTCTGGAGGTGGGCCCTGATTCCTGGCCATTCCCCGTCCCCATCGTGCGCGAGGGAACAAGTTGGTTTTTCGACACGGCGGCGGGCCTTGATGAGCTGTTGAACCGGCGCATCGGCAGAAATGAGCTCGAAGTCCTGCCGGTTCTGCGGGCTTACGTCGAAGCGCAAGCGGAGTATGCAGGTCGCGATTGGGATGGAGACGGAGTGCTGGAGTTTGCACAACGGATTGGGAGCTCCTCGGGCAAGGCGGATGGGCTGTACTGGTCGCCGGAAATCAATGGAGAAAACAGCCCCCTGGGTCCCTGGGTCGCCGCAGCTCAATCCGAAGGCTATTTTCCGGACCCAGAGTCCGCTGGGGATACTCCCCAACCGTTTCACGGCTATTATTTCAAGATCCTCACCCGGCAAGGATCCCATGCCCCCGGTGGCGCCCACCACTACGTGATCCGTGGCAACATGATCGCCGGTTTCGCGATGGTGGCCTGGCCCGCCGAGTACGGAGTGTCCGGCATCATGACCTTCATCGTGAATCAGCAGGGCCGCGTGTACGAGCGGGACCTGGGCAAGCGCACGGGCCGGATGGCCCGCCGCATGAGCGTTTATGACCCCGATCCAGATCATTGGCGGGAATGCACCGACTGAGCCCGCCGCGGCCGGGGAGGACTCTCGCCTGTGACTCGTTGGCTGCCAGCCATGGACTGGATTCGCTCCCTGGACCGCAAGGGAGTCCGCGCAGATTTGATTGCAGGCCTCACCCTGGCTGCCTATCTGCTCCCCGCCGCCCTGGGGGACGCGTCCCTCGCCAATCTGCCGCCCGAGGCCGGTCTATACGCCTGCTTGTTCAGCGGCGCCGTGTTCTGGATTTTCTGCAGTTCGCGGCAGACGTCCATCACGGTCACGTCCGCCATCTCGCTCTTGATCGGCTCGGCCCTTGGCCCGATCGCGAGAAATGACCCGGCTCGCTTCGCGACCCTTGCCGCCGCCACAGCCCTGTTGGCCGCCCTAATCGCGTTGATTGCCTGGATCGCCAGAGCCGGCGCCATCGTCAGCTTTATCCCGGAGAGCGTGATGACCGGCTTCAAGTGCGGCGTTGCGCTCGTCCTTGCCAGCACCCAACTGCCCAAGCTGCTGGGATTCCACGGAAGCCACGGCAGTTTCTGGGAAAACGGCACCCACATCGCCAGGCATCTTGGAGAGACGAACCCAACTTCCCTGCTCCTGGGTTCGGCCGCCTTGACCATCCTGATGCTCGGCAAACGATTCCTTAAAAACAAACCCGTCGCCTTGGGGGTCGTCGCGGCGGGAATTCTAGTGCCCCTGGCCGTTCCACTGGAGCCGCTCGGCGTCCACCTGCTCGGTGCCGTGCCGCAAGGACTGCCCTCCATGGAGTTTCCTGGGATTCGCGCCGAGGATCTCAATGATTTGCTTCCCCTCGCCCTCGCCTGCTTCCTGCTCTGCGCCGTCGAGACGGCAGCCATAGGACGGATGTTCGCCGCCAAGCACGGGCTTCGATTCGACCCCAACCAGGAGTTCCTGGCCATCGCTGCAGCCAATCTCGCCGCAAGCTTGGGTCGAGGGCTGCCAGTCGGCGGCGGCATGTCTCAATCGCTGGTCAACGAAAGCGCTGGCGCGCGCAGCCCGCTGTCCGGCGCGGTCGCCTCCGCGATCATCCTCGTAGTCGTGCTCCTGTTCTCCGGCCTCCTCCGCACCCTGCCTCAGCCTGTGCTCGCGGCGATCATTCTGTCGGCGGTTACCGGCCTCTTCCAGGCGGACGCTTTCCGCCACTTATGGAAATCCAGCCGAACCGAGTTTCTCGTCGCCGTTGCGGCGCTGGCAGGGGTTCTCGGTTCCGGCCTGCTCCGCGGTGTCCTGATCGGATCCGTCCTCTCCCTGGTGCTGCTCCTCCGCCAGGCCTCCCGCCCCCACGTGGCCTTTCTCGGGCGGATCCCTGGGACGACGCGCTTTTCCGACCTGGAGCCGCATCCGGAGAACCAGGAGATCCCCGGCGTGCTCCTCTGCCGCCCGGAATCCAGCCTGATCTACTTCAACGTGGAGCACGTCCGCGACGCCATCACCGCGCGGGTGGCGGCCTCCAGCCCTCCGGTCCACCTGCTGGTTCTGGACCTTTCCGCCACGCCGCGGATGGACCTCCAGAGCGCGCAGGTGCTGGCAGGACTCGCCGACGAATTGGCTTCCGTCGGAATCCAGGTGCGCCTGGCGGAAGTCCGCGCCGCCGTACGGCAACTTCTGCGAAGCGAGGGACTGGTGGAGCGCCTGGGAGGAATCCGCCACGACACCGTCGCCGACGTGGTCGCCAGTGCGACCGCCTCGAAAAATGGCGACTGAAACGGCCTTACCGTCTATGACGGCGGCGGTACCGGCGCCGGCGTGTCCCAGGCTCCAGGCGCCTTCTCAACCACTTTGGCATTCTGGAAGAACATTATGAAGAAATCCCTACTCAGCCTCCTCGTCGGCATGGTCACCGCCCTGTCCAGCCTCCAGGCCAATCAGGAAATGTTGGCCAACAGCATCGTCGAAACCCGCACGGAAACGGGGCGGACCTCGGACCAACTCAAGGCCACCCTGGAGGCCCTCAACGGCCTGATCCGAAAGCCGCAACCCGACCTGGCCGCAGCCTACGCCACGTTTGCCGCAGAAGTGCCGAAGACCGAGGCGGCTGCGGCCTGGACGCGCACGCGGGTGGAGTGGATGGCCGGCGAGGGCCAACGCTATTTTACGGCCTGGCAGTCCACCGTGGACGCCATCAGCAATCCGGCGCTGAGAAAGAAGGCTCAGAAGCGCCTCGATGCCGTTCAGGCCAGCTACGGCCGGCTTGCCAAGGCACTGGCCACCGCCAACGAGAAATTCCAGCCGTTCCTCTCCGATCTCGGCGACATTCAGAAGACGCTCTCCAATGACATCACCGCGGGCGGAGTTCAGGCGATCCGGGACACGGTCTCGGAGGCCAACTGGCGCTTCCGAAGCGTGAATTCCGCGATCCAAAAGGCGATGAAGGAGATGCAACGCATGGAAAACGACCTGAAGCCGTAGGCCGCCTCGAGGGACGAGCTTTGCGAGTCCTTAACTCCCTCCGCTGCGCCCGCCACACGTTGGGAAAAGAACGGAAGGCACAGCCATGCCCCATGAGGAAGCACTGCAGGAGAGTCTGGCACGCACGCAGGCGATTCTCGACGCTGCAGTGGATGCGATCGTCACGATTGATGAACATGGTCTGATCGAAAGCGCCAACCCGGCGGTTGAGCGATTGTTTGGCTACAAACCCGCGGAGTTAATCGGCCGGAATGTGTCGGTCTTGATGCCTTCCCCGCATCGCGAACGGCACGACGAATATCTCCAGCGCTATCTCCAAACCGGAGAGGCGAAAGTGATCGGCATTGGACGCGAACTCGAGGCGCAGCGGCGCGATGGCAGCAATTTTCCCATCGAATTGACCCTCAGCGAGGTGCACGGCGGGGGCGACCGCCGGCACTTCACGGGCATCATCCGAGACATCACGGCTCGCAAACGGGCCGAAGAGGCGCTACGCGAAAACCAGGCGCGCACGCAGGCCATTCTCGATACGGCGGTGGACGCGATCATCACGATCAACGAGCGCGGCATCATCCAAAGCGCGAATCCCGCCGTGGAAAGGATGTTCGGCTATGCTCCCCAGGAATTGATCGGAAAGAATGTTTCGATGCTGATGCCTTCGCCCCATCGCGAACAGCACGACGGCTACCTGGAGCGTTATCTCCGGACGGGGGAGGCGCGCGTGATCGGCAGGGGACGCGAATTGGAAGCGCAGCGGCGCGACGGGAGCCTGTTTCCCATCGAATTGGCGCTCAGCGAGGTGCCCGGCACGGGGATGCGGCACTTCACCGGCATCCTTCGCGACATCACCCTTCGAAAGCAGGCCGAAGCGGCTCTCTTGCGTGCCGACGCGCTGAAGGATGAATTTCTGGCCAACACATCCCACGAGCTCCGCACCCCTCTCAATGGCATCATCGGAATCGGTCAATCCATGCTGGACGGGGCCACCGGAGCTTTGGCGGATGAGCAGCGCAGAAGCCTCGACATGATCGTGGCAAGCGGCCGGCGCCTGACCAATCTGGTGAATGATCTTCTGGACTTCTCCAAACTCCGCCACCAGCAGATCGCTCTCCACTGCCAGCCCACGGATCTGCACGCCCTCGCGGAACTGGTGGCCACGGTGTCGCGAACGCTGATTGGCAACCGCCCGCTGCGTCTGTTCAACCGCATCGAACCCGAGGGGCCGCTCGTCGAGTGCGACGCGGACCGCGTGCAGCAGATCCTTTTCAATCTGGTGGGAAACGCGATCAAATTTACCCCCCGCGGCGTGGTGGAAGTCCTGGCGGAACCGCGCGGGGATCGTGTAGAGGTGACCGTATTCGACACAGGCATCGGCATTCCCCGGGACAAAATGGAGTTCATCTTCAATGCGTTTTCTCAGATTGACGGATCGGCCGGCCGAGAACAGGGCGGAACGGGACTGGGCCTGGCGATCACCCGGCAACTCGTCGCGCTGCATGGGGGAACCCTCCGCGTGGATTCCGAGGTGGGTGCCGGTTCCCGCTTTACGTTCGACCTGCCGAGGAGCGCGACCAGTCGCGCCATGCTGACGGCGCGGGAACGCGTGGATCCATCGGTGGGTCGAATTCTGGCAGACGTCCATCTGAGCGATTCCTCCGCGCCCCCCTCGGACCGCCCACGGGATGGCCAGGGATTTCATGTGCTGGTGGTTGATGACGAACCGGTCAACGTGCAGGTCCTGGTGAACTATCTCTCGCTGGTGGGATACCAGGTGGCGACAGCCGCCGACGGCGAGGAGGCGTTGGCCTATCTCGAGAGCGGCAGGCCGTGTGATTTGATACTGCTGGACGTCATGATGCCCAAGCTCTCCGGATTCGAGGTCTGCGAGCGCATCCGCCAGCGGCGGAGTTCCGCGGCCCTCCCGGTCATCCTGCTCACCGCCAGGAATCGTGTTTCCGATTTGGTCACTGGCTTCAGTTCGGGCGCGAACGATTATCTCGCCAAGCCCTTCGCCAGCGACGAATTGCTGGCCCGAGTGCGGGTGCATCTCGAGCTCTCCAAGATCAACGACAGTTATGCGCGGTTCGTTCCGAGGCAGTTCCTCGAACTGCTCGGGCGGGAGCGCATTCTCGACGTGACGCTGGGCGACCAGGTGCAGCGGGAAATGACCGTGCTTTTTTCCGATGTGCGCGATTTCACAAAGATCAGCGAACGCCTGAGCCCGGCGGACACCTTTCGCTTCGTCAACGACTACCTCGGCGCCATGGAGCCAGCCATCACCCGCCACAGGGGAGTGGTCGATAAGTTCGTCGGCGATGCCATCATGGCGCTCTTTCCGCAACGTGCCGATGATGCCGTCTGCGCCGCCCTGGAGATGCTGCAGAATGCCGAGGGACTCAATTCTGGGAAGGCGGCCGCGGGTGGGCCACCGGTTCGAATCGGCATCGGTCTTCACACGGGAAGTCTCATTCTCGGAACGGTTGGGGCTCGGAGCCGGATGGATACGACCGTGATTTCTGATGCCGTGAACCTGGCCTCCCGCGTCGAGAATCTCACCAAGATCTACCGCGTGCCGCTGCTCATTACCGAGGAGACCCGCAGAGCCTTGGTTGATGCCGGTCGTTTCGAACTGCGCCGCATTGACCGTGTCCTCGTGCAGGGCAAATCCCAGCCCGTGGTCCTGCACGAAGTCCTTGATGCCCTGTCACCCGACGCGCGAACCGCGAGACAAGGGACTCTTGGAGATTTTGAGGCCGGGCTGGCAGCCTATGAGGCGCGGGACCTTGCAGGCGCGTTGACGAAGTTCCACGCGGTGCTGGCCAGGGATCCCTCGGATTCCGTTGCGGAATTGCTACGGGCCCGCGCAAAGCGGGTTGGCGACGATTTATCTGGAAACACCGAGGATACACAAAGGATGCCGAAACAGACCTGATGGGGTGTCCGCTTTTGAGACATGCGGCGCCTGAACCTCACTGTAGCACGGTCGCCTGGCGCCCTGGACGGTTTGACCATAAACGCCTCGAGCGCCCATAGTCGCGGACCATGGCAGGCGAGAGAACCTCGGGCGAAGCGCACGCGGCGGGAGGTCGCAGATTCCGCAGAGTCCGGGCGGCACAGCACAGTATCGCGGTGCTCGCAGCGTGGGGCATTCTCCTGGTGACCGGAACCGCCGCAGTGGCTGCGACTCCGGTGGCGACCACAGCCTCCCACCTCATTCGGACCTGGCAGACTGAGGACGGGCTTCCCGAGAATTCTGCGACCGCGATGGTGCAAACGCCGGACGGCTATCTCTGGTTTGGCACGTTCAATGGCCTGGTACGGTTCGACGGAGTGAAGTTCACGGTCTTTGACACGGCCAATACTCCCGAATTGCCCAGCTCCGCTGTTGTGAACCTGCACCTGGATCGCAAAGGCCGGCTCTGGATCAGCACGCTCGCCGGATTGGTCGTGCGCGAAGGGCTGCTGTGGCGGCCCATGGATGAGGCCGCCACTAAGGACGGTGACTATGTTCGGAGTTTCGCGGAGCGCGCGAACGGCGACCTCCTCATGATCTTTTCCAATGGCAGGATTCTGGAATTTGCCGGAGACCGCTGCTCCGATCTACCGGCACCGCCTGGTGAAGCAGATATTGGTTACTTGGGGGTGTCGGATGAGGAGGGAGTATGGTGGGTGGCTCATCGCAGCTTTGTCGGAAAGTGGGCGGACAACCGCTGGGTACCGGGCCCTTTCGACAATGACGTCCTGGTAGCCCCGGGATACCCCGCTGCTTTGGGTCCGGCCAGAGATGGAGGTTTCTGGCTGGTGCTGAACAGTGAGCTCAGAAAATATTCGCGCGGCCGGCAGGTCGCGGTTCGCCCCGTAGCGAACGACCAGCAGGGCGGTCTCGGATCCATCTCCCGAATAACGGAGGACAGCGGGGGAAGCGTCTGGATCGCCACCTATGACGCTGGCCTCACGCAGGTCCTGCCGGACGGAAGCCTCCGGCGCTGGAACGAAACCAACGGGATATCCTATAAGGATGTTCGGTTTGTGTTCGAGGATCAGGAGAAAAATCTGTGGGTGGGAACCAGCGGCGGCGGTCTCCAGCGATTCACACAGCGGCGGATTCAGGCTTTGGGTTATGCGCAGGGCGACGGGGCACGGCTGGTCAATTCCGTGGCGGCAGGGCCGGACGGGACGGTCTGGGGCAGCACCTTTGGCCAGGGCCTTTTCCGTTGGGACTCGGAGGCTGGCTTCCAACGAAGCCAGCCTCCCAGTTGGGCCGATCATAACATGCATTTCACGGGGGTTCTTTCCGATCGCCGGGATCACACGTGGGTGGGTGTATTCGACGAGGGCGTGGTCGTGTTCGGAGCAGGATATGACCACCATTTCACCGCCCGCGAAATTGGGGGCTCCACCGTCACAGCACTTTTCGAGGACTCAGGGGGACGGATCTGGGTTTCTGCCGGACCCGGAGTCGCGGTATTCGACCAGGGACAATTTCATCGTTACGGCAAGGAGACCGGTTTGCCCCCGGGGAACGTCTGCGCCCTGGCCGAGGACCGGAGCGGTGTCCTGTGGCTCTCGAATCAAGAAGGCGTCTTCCGTCTGAACAGCGGGCGCTTCGACGAGGTGCGCGCTGAAGACGGGCGTCCCCTGCGCGACGTGGTGTGCCTCAAAGCCGGAGACGATCGGACGATGTGGATGGGCACCTCGGATCGGGGGTTGCTCCGGTGGCGGGCGGGATCACTGGCGAACGTCGGCACCCAGGCGCGCCTTCCGGTCCGGAGCATCCACGGAATTTTCGAGGACCAACGCGGCTTCTTCTGGATGACATCCAACCGTGGCATTGTCCGCGCTCACCTTTCGGCGCTCGACTCCGTGGCCGATGGACACACGTCCATGCTGCCCTGCCAGCTTCTCGACACGAGCGACGGTTTACCGAGCGTGGAATGCCCCGGGCGACGCCAGCCGGTTGGCGCCCGTGACTCTCGGGGTTGCCTTTGGTTCGCCACCGCGAAGGGAATGGCCCTGACGGACCCGGCGCGCTTCGAAATCAATGGCGTGCCGCCGCCCGTGCAGATCGAATCGGTGGGATATGTCCCTTCCTCGGGACGCCCCGGAAAACGCGAGGAGCCAGTCCATATCATTGCCCCTCTCCCGGAGCGGCTGGGCTTGCCGGCGGGGAGCAGTGAAATCGAAGTGCATTACACCGCGCTCAGTTTCGCCGCTCCTGAAAAGGTCGCATTCCAGGTGATGACCGAAGGCCTGGACTCTGGCTGGCATGATCGGGGCGGCGCACGGTTGGAGCGTTTGCATGCTCTCCCGCCGGGTCATTACGTGTTTCGGGTTCGGGCTGCCAACAATGACGGCGTCTGGAACGAAAGCGGCGCGTCCCTGGCCTTCACGGTGCTGCCCTTCTATTGGCAAACCGCCTGGTTCCGCGCCGGGACCGGCTCGCTGCTCATCGCTTCCGGCGGCGTGCTCGCCTGGTCATGGTCGCGCCGGAAAGTTCGCCTTGGGGCAGAGCGTGAACGCGCGGCGGAAGAACGGCACCGATCCGAGCTTGAAGCGCAGCAGTTGCGCGAGGAGCTGGCGCATTCCAGCCGCGTTTCCGCCATGGGCCAACTGGCCTCCGCGCTGGCCCACGAATTGAGCCAGCCGCTCAGCGCCATCCTGCGCAACGCCGAGGCCGCCGAGTTGGTCATGAAACAGGAGCCTCCAGACCTCGCCGAGATCCAGGCCATCCTGGCCGACATCCGCAGCGACGATCAACGGGCGGCCGGCGTCATCAACCGCATGAGGGCCCTGCTGAAGAAGCGGAACCTGGAGTTGGTGGATCTGTCACTCCGTGAGCTGGTGGAAGATGTCGCCGCCTTGACCCGATCGGACGCCCTCCAGCGCAAGATTCCATTGACCCTCGATGTGGCATCCGGCCTGCCGCCGGTCCGCGGGGACCGCATCCAATTGCAGCAGGTGCTGCTGAATCTGCTGCTCAACGGCATGGACGCCATGGGGGACCAACCCGCGGAGAGCCGCCGGCTCGCGGTGAGCGTTCGCCAGGCAGACGAGCGGACGATTCAGTTGGCGGTGCGCGATGCCGGCCCGGGCATTCCGGAACAGAACCTTCCGCGGCTGTTCGAGCCTTTCTTCTCCACCAAACCCCAGGGCCTCGGCCTGGGGCTTCCGATCTCACGGACCATCGTGGAGGCGCATGGCGGCCAGCTTTGGGCCGAAAACAATCCGGAGGGAGGAGCGGTGTTTCTGTTCACGCTGCCCACCGCTCCGGGGGGACGCACGGCTTGAAACCGGACCCCAGGATGATCCGGGTGGTGGACGACGACAGCTCGTTTCGAGCCGCGATCTCGCGGTTTCTGCGGGCCTCCGGCTTCGCTGTGAAGACCTTCGCCTCGGCGTCCGAGTTTCTGGCCGAGCTGGAACCGGATCTGCCCGGCTGCGTGCTGCTCGACCTGGAGATGCCCGGGCTGGACGGGCTGGATCTGCAGGAAGCGCTATCGAAGTCCGGAAACTCGCTCCCGGTCGTGTTTGTCTCCGGCCACCGCGACATCCCGAAAACCGTGCTGGCGATGCGCCGCGGGGCGGAGGACTTCCTCACCAAGGACTGCGCCAAGGAATCCCTGTTGGAGGCGATCCAGCGTGCCCTCGCGCGCGACAACTCCGAGCGGAAGAAACGAGCGCGGATGGACGGGCTGCGCGCCCGCTTTGAGGTCCTCACGAAACGGGAATGCGAAGTCCTCCGGCACGTCGTGCAAGGCAAACTCAACAAGCAAATTGCCGCTGAGCTGGGGATCCACGAGCGCACGGTGAAACTGCATCGCACGCATCTCACGACCAAATTGCAGGTGACTTCCGTCGCTGAACTGACCCGCCTGGTCCAGGAAGTGGGCTTCGGTGAGCCGTAGTCGGCACCTGTACTAAAGGGCAGTATCCGTCGAGTCGTTTTCTCGGGCACTCTCGCGCCATGCCGTCACGGGCCGCAACTCACGACATCGTTTACATCGCCGTCGTAGATGATGACGAGAGTTTGTGCCGCTCCTTCGGCCGGCTGCTGCGTGCGGCGGGTTTCCAGCCGGTGGCCTATCCTTCCGCCGAGGCGTTCCTCCAGGACGGCAAACGCCCGCGGTTCGATTGCCTGGTACTGGACGTCCAGTTGCCGGGACTTTCGGGATTGGAATTGAGCCAGCGACTGGCGGCTGCGGCCGATGGCCCGCCCGTCGTCTTCATCACGGCTCATGATGAGCCGGAAGTCCGGTCGCAGGCGTTGGCCGGCGGGTGCGCCGGCTTCTTTCACAAGAATGATCCAGGAGAACAGGTGCTGGGGGCCATCCGCCGCGCCATTCCACAGCAAACGAACCCATGAAACAGCCCATCATCACCACCGTTCTGGCCTTGGGTGCCTTTGCTTCAACCTGCAGCGCACAAGAGCCCACCGCCTCAACGCCGTTCCACCGCCCGCTGAAGTGGGCCCCGGCCGACGAAAGCGGCGGCGGCGGGGGGGGAAGAGGAGGAGGAGCAAGCACGGAGGCTCTGGCCAAGGCGGCGCAGAACCCGGTTGCCAACCTCATCAGCGTGCCGTTTCAGAACAACTTTAACTTTGGTATCGGCCCGGAGGACGTCACCCAATACGTGCTCAACGTCCAGCCCGTCATTCCCATCCGCCTGAACGAGGACTGGAACCTGATCACTCGAACGATCGTCCCCATCATCAACCAGCCTTCGCCCGCACCCGGCATTCCGCCCGCGTTCGGCCTCGGGGACATCAACCCCACCCTGTTCCTCTCGCCGGCCAAGTCCGGCAAGCTGATCTGGGGCCTCGGGCCGACCCTGACGCTGCCGACCGCCACCGATTCCCTGCTGGGTGCCGGCATGTGGAGCGCCGGCCCCGCCGCCGTGGCGCTGACCATGCAGGGGCCGTGGGTCGTCGGCGCGCTGGTGAACCAGCAGTGGTCCTTCGCCGGCTGGGGCAACGAGGAGGTCAGCGCCCTGCTAGTCCAGCCCTTTATCAACTACAACTTGCCGCACGGCTGGTACCTGACCTCCGCCCCCATTCTCACGGCCAACTGGCGCGAGCCGGGCGACAACGCCTGGACCGTGCCCCTGGGCGGCGGGATCGGGAAGATCGTTCACCTGGGCCGGCTGCCCTTAAACTGCCAGATCAGCTCCTACTACAATGTGAAGACTCCGGAAAACGGCCCCGATTGGCAGTTGCGCGTGCAGGTTCAGTTCCTGTTTCCAAAATAAGCACGCTGTCGCCGTCTTCCGGCACCAAATTGAATCCCAACCTCAAGTCATGAAGCATTCCCTCACCTTGTCATCCGTGCTCAGCTCGCGCGCGGCGCTAAGCCTCCTGCTTGGCGCCTTCGCCGCCGGCACAATTCAGGCCGAAATCCAGACCACCGGCGCGCCGGGTTCGCCCAGCGCGACGACCACCATTGGCGGCAAACAACTGCCGCCGCCTGACCCGAAGTTCGGGGGCGTCATCAAAGAGAATGCGCTCCAGTCCAAGCCCTGGTGGGCGCCGCGCGTCGTGCCGCCCAAGCAGGCGCCCAACGTCCTGCTCATCATGACGGATGACTCCGGCTATGGGGTGCCCAGCACGTTCGGCGGTGTCATCCCGACGCCCGCCCTCGACCGCGTCGCCAAGAACGGCTTGCGCTACACGCAGATGCATTCCACCGCGCTCTGTTCGCCGACGCGCGCCGCGCTCATCACGGGGCGCAACCACCATTCGGCCGGATTCGGCGTGATCTCCGAACAGTCCACGGGCTTCCCCGGTTACAACAGCATCATCGCGAAGGACAAGGCGACCATCGGCCGGATTCTCAAGGACCACGGCTTCGCCACCTCCTGGTTCGGCAAGAACCACAACACGCCGACCTTCACCGCCAGCCAGATTGGGCCGTTCGATCAATGGCCGATTGGCATGGGTTTCGAGTACTTCTATGGGTTCGTGGGCGGGGACGCCAACCAATGGGCGCCGAATCTGTTCCGAAACACCACTCAGATCTATCCTTTCGAGGGCAAGCCGCCCGGCACCTGGAACCTGACTACGGCCCAGGCAGACGACGCCATCGAGTACCTGAACCAGGTCAACCAGATCGATCCGAGCAAACCATTCTTCTGCTACTATGTGCCTGGCGGCACCCACGCGCCGCATCATCCGACCAAGGAATGGGTGGACAAGATCAGCGCCATGCACCTGTTCGACGGTGGCTGGAACCAACTGCGCGAAACCATCTTCGCCAACCAGAAGCGGCTGGGTGTGATCCCGCCGGACGCGAAGTTGACTCCGTGGCCGAAGGACTTGATCAAGGAATGGGACCAACTCACCCCGGATGAAAAGAAGATGTTCATCCGCCAGGTCGAGATCTTTGCCGCCTACGCCGCCTATACGGACCACGAAATTGGCCGTGTCATCCAGGCCGTCGAAGACATGGGCAAGCTGGATAACACGCTCATCATCTATATTAACGGTGACAACGGCACCAGTGCGGAAGGCCAATTGATCGGCACTCCCAACGAAGTCGCCATGTTCAACGGCGTCCAGGTGCCTGTCGCGGATCAGTTGAAGTTCTTCTATGACGTGTGGGGCACGGAGCAGACCTACAACCACATGGCGGTGGGCTGGGCCTGGGCATTCGACACGCCGTTCTCCTGGACGAAACAAATCGCTTCACATCTCGGCGGCGTCCGCCAGGGCATGGCCGTCTCCTGGCCCGGCCACATCCAGGACGTGGGCGGGATTCGCACGCAGTTCCACCATCTCATTGACGTCGTACCGACCATCCTTGAGGCCTGCGGCATCCAGCAACCAGAGACCGTGGACGGGATCAAGCAGTCTCCCATCGAGGGCGTAAGCTTTGCCTATACCTTCGACCAGAAGAACGCCGACGCGCCCTCCAAGCGCACGACACAGTACTTCGAGATGATGGGCGACCACGCGATCTACCACGAAGGCTGGCTGGCCAGCACCAAGGTCATCCGTCCGCCTTGGGATGTCGTCGGCGCCGTCAACCCGGACCCATTCAATAACGCCACCTGGGAACTCTACAACCTGACGACGGACTACTCCCAGTCGGAAGATGTGGCCGCGAAATACCCTGAGAAGCTCAGGGAGCTGAAGCGCATCTTCAAGCGTGAGGCGGAGAAGTATCAGGTCCTGCCCCTGGACGCCTCCGTGGCCACGCGCCTGGTTGCGCCGCGGCCCAACATCACCGCCGGGCGCAACGAGTTCGTCTATACCAAGCCGATGGTGGGCCTGCCGCAGGGTGATTCGCCGTTGTTGATTAACTGCTCCTACACCGTCATGGCGGACATTGACGTTCCGCAGGGCGGCGCTGAGGGCGTGATTCTCACCTCGGGGGGCCGGTTCGGCGGCTACGGCTTTTACCTTCTCAAGGGCAAGCCGGTGTGGTGCTGGAATCTCGTCGATCTCAAGCGAATCGAGTGGGAGGGCCAGGAGACGCTCAGCCCGGGCCGGCACACCGTCGAGTTCGACTTTAAGTATGACGGTCTCGGCCCCGGCACGCTCGCCTTTAACAATATGAGCGGCATCGGCCAACCGGGCACGGGCACGCTCAAAGTCGATGGCAAAGTGGTGGCCACGGAGACCATGCCGCACACGATTCCGCTGATCCTCCAGTGGGACGAAAGCTTCGACATCGGCTCGGACACGCTGACCAGCGTGAACGACGCGGACTACCAGCCGCCGTTCCCCCTCACCGCGAAGTTGAACAAACTAACCCTCAAGCTGAATCGCCCGCAATTGTCGCCCGAGGACATCAGCAAACTTGAAGCCGGCATGAAGCGAGCCGCCGTGGGACGCGAGTAACTGCGCCGCGTTTGTGAACCGACCGGGTCGCTTCGCAGGAAGCGGCCTGCCAATTCATTGATGAACAACCGCAAGGATTGCCCGGCGCTTCCTCAAATCCTCAGATGAAAACCGACCCTCCCACCCCTGAAGCGCCTCCACCGGCGCCCGCCCCGAAGCCTTCAGGCACGCCGAGAGGCACACAGCGGCTCTTTGTCTCGCTCACGGGACTCGTCCTGCTCTATCTCGTGGGCGCTTACGTCATCGCGCCCCTGATTTGGAAGCGAGAGGCTCGCCGTGACCCCCAACTCTTCGACGCTCCTCGTGCGAGCCACACGCCCAATGGCATTCCCGGCGACCCTATCAACGTGGCCCTTCTCGGAACCGAGGAGGAAGTCACCCGCGCCATGCTGGCCGCCCGGTGGGATCCTGCGGATCCAATCACGTTGGCCAGCAGCGTTCGCATTGCGGTGGATTCCGTCTTTCGCCGGCCGGACACCAACGCGCCGGTGAGCACATTGGAATTGTTCGGCCGCAAGCAGGACCTGGCGTTCGAGCAGCCAGTCGGCAACAGCCCGCGCCAGCGGCATCACGTCCGGCTTTGGCACTGGGACCGGCTTCACGACGGGCGGGAAGTGTGGTTTGGCGCGGTGACGTTCGACGAACGGGTCGGTTTGAGTCACACGACCGGACAAGTAACCCATCACATCGGCCCGGATCTGGATGCGGAGCGCGACCGGCTCATCGCCGAATTGCAACAAGCGGGAGTGACGGAAAGAGTTTTCTGGCTGGACGCCTTTCAACAGTCGCAGGGAAAGAACGGCGGCGGTGACCCATGGCACACGGATGGCAGGCTTGGGGTGGCGGTGCTCACGATACCGCCGTCATCACCTGCGGTGATAACCGGAGGTCCAATCGGGGCCAACCGCGAGCCAGATGAACGCCAATGAATTTCCCCGCGCGGGCGCACGAATCTTCCTCAAACCATGAGTTCAGTTATCATCGGAGGCTTCAGTGCGGCGGTCATGTTCGCCGGTGCCTTGCTTGCAGCGCCGGCTGCCCGGTCACCACTTGAGCAAGGGGATGCAGGATCTCGTCAAGCTGAGCGCCGGCACGATCGCCACGCTCACCGCGCTGGTGCTCGGATTGCTGGTCAGCTCCGCCAAGAACTCCTTCGACGCCATCAACACGGGCATCGTGCAAGGGAGCGCGAGGTTCATCCTCATGGATCGTGCTATGGCCCATCACGGGTCCGAAATGAAGGCCGTGACGGTGTTCCTCTCCACCGATTTCGTGCGCGTCCAGGTCATGTGGCGGCAGGCCCCGATCACCGCCGCCATCGCCATCGCGGCGACCTGGACGCATCACTCGGAGTTGAGAGCCATGGAGATCGGTCTTCGCAGAATCGGGGAGGTCATACTCGGCAGCCACGTCGGCGTGGGAGTTTCGTGGTTTATGTCGAAGCTCTGGCCCGTGCCGGAGAGAAACCACAGTCACCAATCGGCGACCAGCCGCCAACCTAGCCACGGTTTTTGAAAGTGACCGACATCAAATACAAACCAGTCCAATAATGAATCGAATGAAAATCCAACGTTTGCTCACCGCGGCCATCGCGTGCATCGCACTGGGCGCCACTAGCAGTCCAATCCAGGCGAAGGAAAACGCCTTCGAAGCCGTGCCGGACGGCATCGATGCCTACGTCTACGGCTACCCGCTGGTCACGATGGAAATGACCCGGCGTGTCATGACGAACGTCCGCGAACCTGAGGGAACACGGGCTCCGATGGGGCAGCTCGTCCGCATGCGCCACTATCCGGATGCCTCCTTCCGGGATGTCACCGCGCCGAATGCAGACACGCTGTACACCACAGCCTGGCTCGACGTGGGCAAGGAGCCGTGGGTATTGAGCCTGCCGGATGCACACGACCGGTACTATCTATTCCCGATGCTCGACGGTTGGACCGACGTGTTCCAGGTCCCCGGCAAGCGCACGACGGGCACAGGACCACAGACCTACGCCATCACCGGCCCGGGCTGGAAGGGCCAGTTGCCGGCAGGAGTAAGCGAATACAAATCGCCCACCGCCATGGTCTGGCTGTTGGGCCGGATCTACTGCACCGGCACGCCGGAGGATTACGAGGCAGTCCACAAGCTGCAGGATCAGATTTCCCTCGTACCCCTCAGCGCCTACGGCACGTCGTACACGCCGTCTCCGGGCGTTGTGGACCCGTCCGTGGACATGAAGACGGCCGTCCGCGAGCAGGTCAACGCCCTGGGTGTGGACGAGTATTTCACGCTGCTGGCCAGGCTGCTGAAGGACAATCCGCCCGCCGCCGCCGACACACCGATGCTGGCCAAGATGGCCAAGTTGGGCATCGTGCCGGGCCAGCCGTTTACCAGCGACAACCTGGGGCCGCTTGCCAAGGACGCGTTCTCAGTCGTACCCAAGATGGGCGTGGACCGGATCATGCGCTGGTTGAAGGAGGGCATCATCTCAGGCGACCTCCAGTTCCGTGAAGGCTGGATGTACACCACCGAGACCGGCCTCTACGGCACGAAATATCTCCAGCGCGCTCTGATCACCGCCATCGGTCTGGGCGCCAATCGGCCGCAGGATGCCATTTATCCGACCTCCGAAGGGCCATCGCTCCTGGGCTCCTACTCCGGGGAAAAGAAATACGTCATGCACTTCCCCAAAGGTCAACTCCCTCCGGCGGAAGGCTTCTGGTCACTGACCATGTACGACAAGGACTACTTCTTCGTGGCCAACCCGTTGAGTCGTTATAGCATCAGCGCGCGCCAGAACTTGAAGTCCAATCCCGACGGCTCGGTGGATCTCTACATCCAGAATCAAAACCCCGGCGCAGACCGGGAAGCGAACTGGCTGCCGGCACCGAAGGACAAATTCATCCTCATGATGCGCCTTTACTGGCCCAAGACCACCCCGCCGTCCATTTTGGATGGAAGCTGGAAGATTCCGCAGGTCCAGGTGGTGGAGTAATTTGAGCCGTTCGTGACGGGCGCGGGCCGCCTCTACCGGAGCGGCCCGCGCCTTCGCGCTCGAACCGGACAATTGAAACCGGCATGCAATCCGACCGCCACCTGATCAGACGGGCGCTGTGGACCGCGGCTGTCACGGCCTTGGGGGTCGGCATCGTGCTCGCCCAGGAGCCGGGCGTCCGCCAACCGCTCGAACCGCCAGACACCTCCAGCCCGCGCGCAACGATCAACACGCTGATTCGCCTGACCACTGAAGGCTATGGCTACTGGAGCAGCCCAGGAGGCCGCACCCGCCACAACCTCGCGGAACGCACGGCCGTCGCCAGCCAACTCTCCTACTGCTTCGACCTCCATGACATCCCCCCATGGCTTCAGGACAACGTCGCCCGGGAGACCGCGGTGTACCTGAAGGAGGTCTTCGATCGGATCGAGTTGCCGGCGCCCGACCAGATTCCTGATGCCGAAACGATTGCCAAAATGCCGGGGGATCTACCCCAGTGGACGATTCCGCATACGGAAATCGTGCTGGTGCGCATCAGGGAAGGTCTGCGGGCCGGGCAGTATGTTTTCAGTTCCGAAACCGATGAGCGGGCCCGTGACTTTTTCCTGCGGATCCAACATCTGCCTTACCGGCCGGAGGCCACCGCCGGGCTCTACGATCATTTCACCTCCGAGCCGGGGTGGCTAATTCCACGGGGCCTCATCCGAAGGCTGCCCGACTGGACGAGGGCGCGGTGGGGAGACCATACGGTGTGGCAATGGTTCGGTCTCGTCCTCACGTTGTGCGTGGCGACCGCGGTCATGATCGGAACCTACCGGTTGGGTGGAACATTCTCCGGCACTGAGAGCGGGCCGCGATACTACCTCGCGATCGTCTTTCCGATCCTGGCCATGCTGGTTCCCGGACTGGCCGCCTATTTCCTCGATCAGGGAGTTTTTATCACCGGAAGACTCTTCATTGTGATCGCGTTCGCGCTCGACCTGATCTCGCTCGCCGCACTGGTCGTGGTGATCATCGGCGTCGCGAACCGGTTGGCTGCCGCCGTCGGCACGTTGAACTGGTTCCGGCCTCGTAGCGTGGACGCTCCATTGGTCCAACTCGCTATCCGCGTCTGCGGCGTGGCGGGCGCGGTGGTCGCCATTCTGAAGGGCGGCCATTATCTGGGAGTGCCGCTGACGACACTTGTCGCCGGGGCCAGCGTCAGCGGCCTCGCCGTGGCCCTGGCGGCCCAGGACGGGCTCAAGAACCTGTTCGGCAGCCTGATGATCATCCTCGATAAGCCCTTCGAGGCGGGTGACACGATCAAGATCAAAGGCTACGAGGGGGAAGTCGAGTCTGTCGGCCTTCGGTCCACCCGGCTGCGTCTGAGTTCCGGCCACGTCGTCACCATGGCCAATGCGGAAATGGCCAGCTTGGACTCGGAGAATGTCAGCCGGCGGGCCCATCTGCGTCACAGCGGCACCGTTCATCTCGACGCGGACACGCCGCCCGAGAAGATTCAGCACGCCCTCGAGATCGTGCGCGAGGCGCTCAAGGATCATGAAGGCGGCAACCCGCGCCGGCCGGAGAAGGTTCACATCTCCAGCTTTGGGCCGGATGCCGTGTCACTGACCATGACCTATTGGTATCATCCTCCGGACCCCGCGCGATTTGCAGCTTTCAATGAAAGGCTGAATCTCACCCTCCTCGGCCAATTCCAGGCCGCCGGAATCCGGCTGGCCACGCCGCGACGGGAAGCAGTGAGGGGTTGACTGCGTGCTAAGCCAAGCAGCCGCTACATTGGCAACCCCTTCCACAACCCTGGTTTTCAGAACGGTTGTATGAGTAGCCGCGACAAATCCCAACAGAAGCCATTAAGATCTGAAGGCGGAGGTCGGAATCGGGCGGCGAGCCACCCTCCGGACGCCCCACTTCCTCCCCTGGGACCTCATTCCAAAGAGACCAACGACCTCGATGAGTTCCGTCATCCACGGGCGCAGCGGGTCTGCAATGGGTCGCCGGTGGAACGCGCCCCTACCATCACGTTCCCTTTGCGTCCTTGGCGTGAGGCTCACGCCAAGGGCGCCAGGGCCGCAGAGGCAGAGATGCGCCCTACTCCAGCCGCACGGCGCGCTTGAGCTTTGCACTGCGCACGGCGGCGTCCACGATCTCCTGCCCGATGCGGCTGATGGGCAGCGATACGGGGCCTTCCAGAGGTTGGCCACGGTCCAGGCAGTCGAGGAGGTACTGCACGGGATTCTGGTGCGGCGCCTTCGGGGCGGGAGCCGGGACGGGATGCGCTTGGGGCTTTTTGCGGGTCTGGACCGTGACGTAGTCGTCGTAGTCGAAGCTGCTCACGGTGCCCTCCGTGCCGAGGATGATGAATCCGCATTTGGGTTGGGGCTGGATCACCCAGGGGTCCGTGAAGGTGCCCCAGCGGGTTTCAAATTTGGATAGTCCGTGGGCATAGCGCGCCACGACGATGCTGTGTTCGTCCACTTCGAGTCCGGCCGGTTCATCCACCACGGCGGTGACCTCGATGGGGCGCCGTCCGCCTTGGTACCAGGTGCCGAGGGTGGTGCCGTAGCCCAGGTAATCGAGCAGCGAGCCGCCGCCGTGGGCCTTCTTGTAGAACCAGGAATGCGGCTTCTCCTTCGCCACCTGCTCGGACGTCTTCTCGTCCTTGTCCGCTCCGTGGAACAGGGGACCGCGATTTCCGCCGATGTGCCAGACGTTCAGCACCTCGCCAATGGCGCCCTTGGAGACCAGTTCGTGCGCCTTGCGGTGGGATCCGACCCATTGCAACGGCCAGTTGATCATCAGGGTCTGGCCGGGCGCCATGCAGCGCACCATGGCGTCGGCCTCCTTCAGCGACGCGGCAAAGGGCTTTTCCACCATCAGGTGCGCTCCGAAGGGGGCGACCTTCCGGACCCATTCGCCATGCTTGGAGGCGGCTGGGCAGAGGATCACGACGTCCGGCCGGGTGGTTTCGAGGCAGGCCCGGTAGTCGGCAAAGGCGCGGTCGCGGGGCACCAGGCCCTTGCGAATGGCCTCCTCCATGCGTTCGGGCTGCTCGTCGCTGATGCCGACGATCTCGGCCCGGGGATGCTCATGGGCGTATCGGAGCAGGTCGCCCATGTGAAAATGGTCGAAGTTGATTCCGGCAATCTTCCAGGTGCGTTTTTTCATGGACGTGATGTCGAAGCGGAGCGTGGCAATCCGGGGACTCCTGTCGAAGAGAAATCCAGCGGGGAGGGGTTCACCGCGGAGGAGATGCGTGACCGGCTGAAGCCGGGACTCCGTACTTTTCCGTACGCTGAAGATTGCGGCTTGAGGGTTTTGTGCGGACTGCCTAGCGTTTTTCCGGATGTCCCGGGATAGAATACTTGCCGGCCGGCGTGGTCGGTGGGCGGTCGTGGTGCTGCTGCTGGCGGCTGGCGCCGCGCCAGCACGGGGAGCGGAGCCGGCGTCCGACAAGGCGATGCCGGGGCCGCCGCCCCTGCCGGCAATCTCGGCGTTGCGGCTGGAACCGCCTTCCCTGGTTTTGGATAATGCCCGGGATGCCCGGACGGTGCTGGTGACCGGGGAGCGGCCGGATGGCGGGGTGGTGGATCTGACGGGCGAGGCCCGGTGGACTGCGGATTCGGATGCCGTTGAAGTGGGAGAGGACGGGTTCGTTTCGGGGCGATCCCCTGGCGAGAGCTCGGTGACGATTTCCGCGGCCGGCCAGTCCATCCGGCTTCCGGTGACCGTCCGGGGCACCAACAGCCCGGCGGTGGGTTTCGTCCGGGAGATCGAGCCCATTTTGAACCGGGCGGGCTGCAGCCAGGGCACCTGCCATGGGTCGGCCAAGGGCAAGAACGGCTTCAAGCTGTCCCTGCGCGGATACGATCCGGACTACGACTATCAGGCGCTCATCAACGATCTCAGCGGACGCCGTTTCAACCGCGTGGCGGTGGACGAATCGCTGATGCTTCAAAAGCCCCTGGCCGACGTGCCGCACGAGGGCGGGCAGGCGCTGCGTCCGGACTCCCGCTATCACCGGCTATTGCGCCAGTGGATCACCGAGGGGGCGCGGTTTGAGACCCCTGCGGCCCGGGCGACCAATCTGACCATTTTGCCGGCGTCCGTGGAGATGGACCTGCCCGGACGCCGGCAGCAGTTCGTGGTGTTGGCGCATTTTCCCGACGGTACCACCCGCGACGTGACCCGCGAGGCGGTGCTCTCCAGCAACAACGAGGAGGTGGCGCTGGTGAAGAACGCCACGCTCACGGCGCTGCGTCGCGGCGAGATGGCGGTGCTGGTGCGGTATGAAGGGTTGTATGCGGCCCGCGAAGTCGTGGTCATGGGGGATCGCACCGGATTTGAGTTTGCGGCCATGCCCGAGCACAACTTCGTGGACCGCCACATCAACGCGAAGCTGGAGCGGATGAAGATCAATCCCTCCGACCTGTGCAACGACGCCGAGTTTCTGCGGCGGGTGTCATTGGACCTGACCGGCCAACCGCCGACGGCGGAGAAGGTGCGCGCGTTCCTTGCCGACCCTGCAGACTCGCGAACCAAGCGCGAGGCGGTGATCGAGGAACTGCTGAATTCGCCCGGCTACGCCGATTATTGGGGCAACAAGTTCGCCGACCTGCTCCAGTGCAATTCGGAGAATCTGGGGAAGAAGGGGGTCTGGGTGTTCCGCTCGTGGATCGGGCAGCAGTTCGCGGGGAACCGGCCCTTCGATCAGTTTGTCCGCGACCTGATCCTGGCCAAGGGCAGCACCTTCGAGAATCCCGCCGGCAATTATCTCCGGGCGTTGCGCGACCCCGACAAGATGACCGAGGACATCTCGCAGACCTTTCTGGGGGTGCGGTTTAACTGCAACAAATGCCACGACCATCCGTTCGAGCGCTGGACGCAGAATCAATACTATGAATTCGGCGCCTACTTCGCGCAGGTGGCCTTCAAGCGCGGCACACTCGGGCGCGACGTGTTGATCCGCCCCAACGAGACCTATGCGTCGGAGCAGGTGTCCGAGGACGTCGTCTATCACAATTACAACGGGGGCGAGGTGAGACATCCCAAGACCGGGCAGCCGGTGGCGCCAAAGGTTCCGTACGGCAGCGCCGGCGCGCTGGCTTCCGGCGAAGACCGGCGAGTCACCTTCGCCGAGTGGCTGACCTCGAAGGAGAACCCGTATTTCGCCCGCTCCACCGTGAACCGGTTCTGGAGCTACTGTTTCGGGCGCGGGATCATTGACCCTGTGGACGACATCCGGGCGGGCAATCCGCCCAGCAACGCCGCTCTCCTCGACGCGCTCACCGGGGAATTCGTGGCCAGCGGATACGACGTGCGGAAGCTCCTGCGGACGCTCTGCCAGTCGCGCACCTATCAATTGAGCATCCTGCCCAACCGCTGGAACGAGGACGACCTGATCAATTTCTCGCACGCGACGCCGCGGCGCCTGAGCGCGGAACAGATGCTGGACGCCGTGGCGGTGGCCACGGGGTATCGCCCAAAGTTCAAGGATCTTCCCGCCGGATTGCGCGCGGTGGAACTGCCGGACGGCATGGTGGGCGGCAACGATTTCCTGTCCCTCTTCGGACGTCCCAAGCGCCAGAGCGCCTGCGAGTGCGAGCGGTCCTCCAATGTCACGCTCTCCCATGCGCTGAACCTGATCAACGGCCCGACTTTGGGCGAATGCGTGAGCAGCCCGGAGAACCGCCTGAAGAAGCTGGTGGAATCCGAGCCCGACGATCGCAAGGTGATCGAGGAGCTTTACCTCGCCTGCCTGAATCGTCCGCCGACGGAGAAGGAACTCGCCGGAATCCAATTGGGCGAGGGCGACGAACGTCTGGAAGGCGCCCAGGATCTGACTTGGGCGCTGCTCAACAGCCCGGCATTTTTGTTCAACCGATAGGACAGGACAGGAACCTCATGATCTCCATCCCCGGCCAGTATGGCGCCACCTGCGACGGATTCAGCCGGCGCGAATTCCTTCGCCTCGGAGGGGCGGGCCTTGTCGGCGTAAGCCTCGCGGACCTGCTGCGCCTTCAGGCGGAGCAAGGGCTCAGTGCCGGACCGGCCGCCGGCGCCCCGAGGAACGGCTGGGGACGGGCCAAGTCGGTGGTGATCCTCTATCTCCAGGGCGGTCCCAGCCATATTGACATCTGGGACCCGAAGCCCGACGCCCCGTCCAGCGTGCGCGGCGATTTCAAGCCGATCCGCTCCAAGGTACCGGGGATCTTCCTCAGCGAGGTGATGCCCAAGCTGGCCAGCCAGATGGACAAGGCCACCCTCATCCGCTCGATGAGCTACACCCCGGTGGGCCTCTTCAATCACACCGCGGCCATCTACCAGATCATGACCGGCTACACGCCCGACCGCGTGTCGCCCTCCGGCCAGCTCGAACCTCCGGCGCCCAACGATTTCCCCCATCTCGGCTCCCAGGTAGCCCGGCTCAGACCGCCCGAAGTGCCGATGCTTCCCTTCGTGATGCTGCCGCGTCCGCTGCAGGAATCGAATGTGATCGGCAAGGGAGGCACGGCGGGATTCCTCGGAGCGGCATACGACCCGTATTATTTTTACCAGGACCCCGCCAAGGACATCAATTTGGCCGATCTGACGCTGCGCAAGGAGGTGTCGAAGGAACGGCTCGGACGACGCGAGACGCTACTCAAGACGGTGAACGACGCCATGCCCGAGATGGAAAAGGCCGTCGGAAAGTACGCCCTGGACAGCTACTATCAGAAGGCCTTCGACTTGGTGAGCAGCGGGCGCGCCCGCGACGCCTTCGACCTGTCGAAGGAACCCGACGCGTTGCGCGATCAATACGGGCGGCACACCTTCGGACAGGGTTGCCTGCTGGCCCGACGCCTCATCGAGGCGGGCACACGCGTGGTGCAGATGAACTGGCCGGCCGTGGCCAATGGCGATCCGACGGTGGATGCCTGGGACACCCATGCGGCCAACTTCGGACCGCTCCGCAATCTGCATTGCCCGAAGCTGGATTCCGGATTGAGCACGCTGATCGAGGACATGGACCAGCGGGGGCTCTTGAAGGAGACGCTGGTCGTGGCGCTGGGCGAGTTCGGACGGAGCCCGCGCCTGGGCGTGAGCACCAGCGGCAACACCAATTCGCCCGACGGGCGCGACCATTGGCCGTATTGCTACACCGCCTTCATCGCCGGCGCCGGGGTCGGCCGCGGCGCGCTTTATGGGAAGTCGGACGCCACGGGCAGCAGCCCGGCGGAGAATCCGGTTCATCCCACCCAGATCGTGGCCACCATCTACCACGCGCTGGGCATTGACCCACACACCATCGTGATGAATCACCTCAACCAACCCCGGGAACTGGTCCAGGCCGAACCCGTCCTTGGGTTGTTCAGTTGAACGCGGATGCCGCGAGGTGGGATGGGGCGATTCGACTTTGGAGTTGGGGGGCACTGTGCGTGTGGAGGTGGCTATGGGGAGAAGATCCGCTTTGCGGGGAGGGTGGTGGCTGGCGCTTCTACTTTGGGTTCCGGGGGCGGTTGCCCAACCGGTTCCCAAGCTCAACTCGTCTCCGGCCCTCTGGTATCAGCGCGGCACCACCAGTGAAGTGACGCTGGCCGGCGAGGCGTTGTCCTCGGTGACGGCGGTGGTGACGTCCGGATCCGGTGTCGGCGGCGAACTGGTCCCGCGTTCGGCGCCGGCCCTGACGCTCGAAGGCTCCGCGGGCGGGCTTTCCGCAACGCCCGACGACGCCAAGTCGCTTCCGATCCGCCTCGTCATCGCGCCGGACGCGGCCTTGGGCAGCCGGGAGATCCGGGTCGCAGGACCGGACGGCGTCTCAAATCCGCTCACCATCCAGATCAGCGATCTTCCCGAGCTTCAAGAGGAGACCGCCCGGAATGGACTCGTGCCGCTGCCGGCGGGCATTTCCGGGGTGATCGGAGCCAACACCGAGGCGGATACCTTCCGGATTGCCGCCAAGGCCGGGGACACGCTGATTCTCGACGTGCAGGCCAATCGGAACGGGGCACCCCTCGATCCGACTCTGGTGGTCCTCGACGCATCCGGGAAGGAAGTCGCCCGGAGCGAGGACGTCCATGGCCTGGATCCGTTTCTGCGGTTCACCGCTCCTGGAGAGGGAGAGTATGCGGTCCGCATTTCCGATCTGCGCTTCCAAGGGGGCGCCGATTACCGGTATCGGCTGGTGGCCGGGACGCGGCCCTACCTGGAGCACTTGTTTCCGTTTGGCGGACGCCGCGGTTCAGCGGTGGAACTGGAGCTGGACGGCCATCACCTGGAGGGCGCCCAGCGGATGACCGTGCAGGTCGCCGCCGATGCGCCGTCCGGACGCCAGGAGATCCGGGCGCACACGGCGCGGGGCTATTCGAATCCGCTGCCCTTCGAAGCGGGTGATCTGCCCGAGGCCCGGGAAAAGGAACCGAACGGCGATCCCGACAAGGCCGCGACCTTCGCGACGCCCGTGGTGCTCAATGGAAAGATCGGCGAGCCGGGAGATGTGGATGTCTTCCGAATCACCAGCGGCATGGACCAGAAACTGGCCGTTGAGGTTCACGCCCGCCGCTTCAGTTCGCCGCTGGACGCCCTGCTCACCCTGATGGACGACCAGGGGAACGTGCTTCAGCGCAATGACGATGCGGGCGGACCGGACGCCCGGATTGAGTTCGATGCCAAGAAGGACACGACCTATCGGCTGTCGTTGCGCGATCTGACCGACCGCGGCGGTCCGCGCTTCGGCTACCGGATGACGATCAATCCGCCCGACAGGACGCCGGACTTCGTGGTGCGGACCAAGGCCGCGCGGTTTCGCGTCGGCCAGGGCGGGCGGACCGCCATCCGGTGCGAGGTGGAGCGCCGCAACGGCTTCGACGGTATGGTGCAGATCGTGGGAACGGATCTTCCGCCCGGCGTGACCGCAGCTCCGCTCGTGCTGGGAGGCGCTTCCAGTTTCGGGTGGCTGGTGCTCTCCGCCGCCGAGGAGGCGGCCCCCGGGTACCACCCGCTACGATTGATCGCCATCGGCGAGCGAGACGGACGGGCGGTGACGCACGACGTCCAGTTTCCCGAGGGCGGATGGATTACGGTGATGCCGCCGGCGCCGTTTTCCATTGCTGTGGCCCCCGCCGCCCTGGCTGCAGAGCAAAACGGCGGCGCCGAGATGGAGATCAGCGTGACCCGGCGTGCCGGCTTCGAGGGCGAGGTGAAGATTGCAGCCGAGGAACTGACCGGGGTCGCCCTGGCCGGCGTCGCCATTCCGTCCGGACAATCCCGCGCGCGCATGGCGGTCCGGCCGGCTTACAATGCCGAGGTGGGGATCCGTCCGGTGATGGTTCGCGGAGAAGCGGGAGAAGGGGCGGCAGCGCAGGTGTCGTATGCTCCGGCGGCGATTCCGCTGACCACCCAGGGAATTCCGATGTTCCTCACCGCCATGCTGCCGGGTTCCCCCTTCTTCCGGACCGATCCGGTCCGGCTGTCTGCGGTGGCGCTGCCCACGAATTCGCCTTCTGCGGCCAGCCGGACGGAGTTCGTGGTGAAGGTGGACCGGCGCGGGCTTCCGGGAGAGATCGCCCTGTCGCTTCAAGATCTGCCGGCGGGCGTGCTGGCGGAGGTGGCGCCGATTCTGGAAAACAAGAACGAGGCGGCCATCCGTCTGCAGGTCACGGACGCGGCCGAGACCGGCAAGGAACACCAGTTTACGGTGTCCGGATCAGTGACCCACAACGACCGCATTTGGCGTCAAAAGACGCAGCCCATCACCCTGCAGATCGCGGTGCCAGAGAAGGAAACCGCCGCGATCTCGCCGGCTCCCGCGGGGAATTGAACGGCTGGAAAGTTCGGAGTTCTGGCAGAACGCCAGCATCTCACAACAGGCGGGAAGGCATACGCCTCATGCGTTTCTCACGCGTGACCGCCCAAAGGCGGGACTCCGAGCTTCAAATCCCGAAGGCCTTCTGCATCTGCTCACGCACTTTCTTGAGGCGCGCGACATCGCCGCCGCCGACTTCCGCGGTGGCCCAGCCCGCGAATCCAATGTCGGCGAGGGCCTTGCGCACCTGATCCCAGGGCAGGTCGTCGTCCGGGCTGGTGATGTCCACAAACTCGTTCTTGGCGCGGCTGAATCCCTTGACGTCCAGTTTCACACAACGGGGTCCGAATGCCCGGATCCATTCCGAGGGCTGACCGTACTTCCAGTGATTGCCGATGTCGTAGTACATGCCGACCCAGGGGCTGCGGAAGCTGTCCACAAACTCGATGAACTGTTCCGGGCCCTGCTCCGGCTTGCCGTCGTGCTCGTAGAACATTTTATTCCACACGTTCTCGACCAGGATGGCCTGCCCGTACACCGCGGCGAGCGGCAGGAGCTTTCGGATTTCGTTCCGGGCCCGCTCCGCGGTTTCCTGCGGGGTGCCGTCGGCGCCGCTCCCCACCACGATCAGCACGCCGCTGCCGCCGGCGGCATGGGAGACGCGGATGCAATGCTCGATGTTGGCGCGCCCGGCGTCACGATCCGCGGCGTTGGGACTGGTCAGCCGCTTCTGCCAATGGGCGTGGTTGATGGCGTTGTGGACGAACACTCCCGACTGCCGGACCGCATCGCGGGCCTGCTCCGGCGTGTAGTCGGCGGCCTGATCCAGGTCCACGCCATCCAATCCCGCCTCGGCGGCCATGCTGAGGCGGTCCGCCAGGGAGAGCTTTTTGCCGCCGGATTCCGCCGCGATCATGCCCAGCTTGCAGGACAGCAGAAGCCGCTTGCCCTCGGGCGGGGCGACCACTTTCGGGACGGAGTCCTGGGAGGCCTGTGCCAGGGCGGGCGCTGTGGAGACGGCGAGTGCCGGGACGGCGGCGGTGGCGAGAAATCCGCGCCGGGAAAGAGGGGATGAGTTCATGCGGAGCCTGCGATGGCTGCGGATGAGTTTCATGATTCCTTGCGGCGCACGCAATGCCCGGAACAGGGCTTACTGCGGCCGCAGGCGGCTGCAAGCAGGCTCCTACTCCTTCAACAACTGCTCCACGGCCTTTCGAAGATCAGGGCCACGCAGTTCGCGATGGCGGATGATTCCCTGGCGATCGAGCACCCAGACGTCGGGCCAACCGCGAACATTCCATTCCTTCGCAATCGGGCCGTCCCGCCGGTCCCAGAAGGAGCGCCAGGACATGCCGCGCCGTTCCGCTTCCGCCCGTCCCGCCTCCAGATCGTTCCACACGAAAACCCCCACGATGGAGAAGGGTTCGCCAGCGAAATGTTTGGCGAGGTTTAGCAACTCGTTGGCCCGGCTGAATTCCTCGGACCAGAACACCAGCACCACCACCCGTCCCCGATAGTCGCTCAAACGCATCGCCTGGCCGTCCAAATCCTGTCCCGCAGTCTCCGGAGCTGGACGGCCAATGCAGAGGCGGCGCAATTCGTCGAGTTCCGGTGCCGCCAGTTCCCCGATCGGATTCCCCATCAATCGCACCGCCGCAAACTCGGTGATCGCGCGTTCCAGGTGCTGCACGGCTGCTGCGGTGGCCGCGGCGTTCTGGCCAAACTTCGCCTCCTCCTTGAGCAGCATCGCCAGAATGAAACAGGCGGTGCCGCGCACTTCGGCGTCTGGTTGATCCCGGAGTAGGGCTTCGAGCAACGCCTTGGATCCCCGATGCCTGACACGCGCCTGCTCGCGACACAGCGTCAGCAGCCCGGGGGCCCGGGTATGATGCGCCCGGAGCACCTCCAGCGCCCGGTCCACTTCGGGGCCGTCGGGATTGTTGAGTACAATCCAAATGGCCGCTTCCCGGGCCTCTTCGGATGCCGGAGCGAAGTCCAGAAGCGCCAGCAACTCGGCGAGGTCGGGGGATTCCGGCGTCTCCAGATCTTCCTTCGTCGGCAGATCACCGGACAATGCGCTGCCAGTCCAGTAGCCCATTCGCCGGCTCTTTCGGACGTCGGTCACCGGCGTGCCCACCGCCATTCCAAGCCCAGCCAGGGTGAACTGTCTGGACTCCACGGGCGTGTCCCAGTCGGACAGGGTCCGGACAAACCGCTTGGCAATCCGGGGTCCGCCAGGCCGATCTTCCAGGGCCTGAACCTCGGAAGGAATCGGGTCCCCGGGATCCGATTCATCGTAACGCGACACAACCACCTCTCCATTGAAGGAATGGCGGATGACGCGTTCAGGACGGGCTGCATCCATCCAGAAATCCAGCCTCACGGGGAAGGATTGTTGAGGGAGTTCCACCCGGACATGCCACGCCGGAACTCCGTCCATGATCTCCTGACCCATCAGTTCGACGGACTTCGCCTTCGCGTAGCCCAGGCAAGACTCCACCGTGGTATTCGGTCCAATATAGGTGCCGAGCCCAAGACAACGCGGGTCAAAGAGAAACGAACTCGAGCCCTTGCCGGGATCATTGAGCGTCACCCCTGGATGACCGTCGCCGGTATCCCAGAGATCCATCAGTATGTGGCCATCCGTCACGAGAACGTGCCGGGACGAAAAGGGCTTCAGCAACCCCTCCCGCACCGCCGATTCCCGATCCATGGCGTCGGCGCGCTTTCGAATCTCCTCCTGCTCGGCCTCGTTCTCAGCGTAGGTGTAACTGTACTCCTGGCCCGTCTCCTCCGACCGCAGCTTGCTTCCGTCGAACAGGATCTTCGTTTGAACCTCGTTCGTCTCGTCACGCGCTGATTTTTGGCCGGTGATACTGCGGGAGATCGAGAACTCTGCGGTGCCCGACACAATCTGCTGGCGCGCCCGGGCCACGCCACGCAGCAGTTCCCTCGGATCGGGGAGGGATTCCACGGACGCAGGAGAGCCCGCCCCAACGGAAGCTGGGACCGCCGCCGCAGCGGCAAGGGCGGCCATCTGTGGTGGCGACGAGGATTCTGCAGACTCTGACGGCGGGGTCCGTCCGGCGGCCCACCAGACGATGACTCCTCCCGCGGCGATCGCGAGCGTCCCCAGGGCGAGCTTCGGCCAACCGCCGGTGGCGACGACTCCGCGAAGTCCGGAAAGCAAGGCCGCCACCGGTGCGGTCCGCAACGCGGCGCGGGGAACCGTCCGAAGCGCCGCGCCGGTGATCGCGGCGGCCAGTGCTTCGGAGACCGGAGGCGCCGCCTGGCTGGACAGCAGGCCCGCCAGCCCGCCCGAAGCCACTGAAATGCCGCGGCGGGCGAGGAGGTCCCGCAACTGCTCCAGCGCCCGGCGCACTCGCTTCTGCGCAGCATCCTCCGAGACCCCCAGCACGGCGCCGACGTCGCGAAGGGACTGGTTCTCAAAGAAGCGCAGGAGCACCGCGTCGCGGTCCGGTCCGTCGAGAGCCTGCATCGCGTCATCGAGCACCGGGGCGAGTTGAAGCCAGTCGGCGGACGTGCTGTGGAGGAGGTTCATTTCGGAGGCGGTCTGTTCCCGCTGCTGGCGCCGGGTTTCGCGGCGGATGGCGTCCACCGCCGTGCGCCGCGTCACCTCGTAAAGCCAGGACGCGAGCACGGTGTCCGGCGCCAGCCGCCCGGCGTGGCGGGCCAGGTCGAGGAAGACCGACTGCGCAATATCCTCGGCCATCTGCGGGGACCCGACCCTCCGAAGCGCCGCCGCATGCACCAGTCCCAGATGCCGCCGGACCAATTCGGCGAAAGAATCCTCGCACCGTTCCGCGGCGAACCGCGCCAGCAGTTCGGAATCAGAATCGGAGTCGGAGTCGCTCATGTTCACCAGCCTATCGCCGCCCGGCGGAAAAATCCGCCGAGAATTCAGGAGGGACAAACCTGGCGGAAGACAGAGGACCTGTCCCTCTGTTTTGGTCCGGCCTGGAGGGCCAGGAGACCCCAGCCCGGGGCAGCGGCCGCCGGCCGCTGCCCCGGGTCTGAAGCGATGGAAAGATCCTGCGCCCTGAAGGGGCGCCGGAGGCACCAGCGCCCCTCCAGGCGCATGTCGTTGAGGGGGACGCGGTCCCCAAGGGCGTCGCCAGCAGCCTCAGCCCGAGCTGGGTCTATGGCCCCTCAGGGCCAGGGAGGGATCCGTCTGCGGGCGAACTGAGGACCTGGCACTTTCTTTGTTCTCAGATCTGAAAGCACGCTTTAGAATTACGCTACTTTTCTAAAGTGACATTTATTTTTGTAAGACATGAGTGAACCGCATTTCGCACGCTGGCTTGAGGAACCGCTGCGTGACCAGCTTGCCCGCCCGTACGTCCATCTCCTCTTCGGCGCGCGCCAAACCGGAAAGTCCACATTGCTCCAACAGGTGATCCCGGACCCGGCGTTGCGTCTGAACTTTGCCGATCCGCTCGAACGCGCTCCCTACCTCGCCAATCCCGGACGGTTTCTTGCCGACTGCCGTGCGCTCCCCGACCATGGCGTACCCCACTTCGTGTTGGTGGACGAAGCCCAAGCAGTTCCGGAGATCTTTGACGCCGTTCAAACGTTGTACGACGCGGACAAGGGGCGGTGGCGGTTCATCCTCTGCGGAAGTTCCGCACGGAAGCTGCGCCAGACTGGCGCGAACCTCCTTCCCGGTCGCTCGTTCCAGCACCGCCTGTATCCCCTGACCCTGATGGAGCGTCCTGCCGACTCGCCCCGCAGTCGTCACGCGGAGTGTCCGCTGCCGTTCCCCTCCCCGGAAGAGTCGAGCCCACGGCCTCCGCGCCGGTTTCCCCCGGCGGATCTGGAAACGCGTCTCGCGTATGGGGACCTGCCCGGAGTCGTCACCGCTCCCGAACCGGACCGCGCTCCGTTGTTGCGCGCCTATGCCCAAGCTCACCTGGAGGAGGAGATGCGTCGCGAGGCCATGGTGCGTGACTGGGGGGCCTTCCTGCGCTTCTTGCAGTTCGCCGCCGTGGAATCCGGACAGATCCTCAACTATGCCGCGATTTCCCAGGAAACGGGCATCTCGCAACCGACGGTCAAGGCGCACTACCAGCTTCTCGAGGACATGTTTGTCGGATTCACCGTGCCCGCTTTTTCGGGAAGCCCCCGCAAAAACCTCCTCTCGACGCCGCGCTTCTACTTCTTCGACCTGGGCGTCCGCCATGGCGCGGCCGGATTGAATGCGGGACGCGACATCGTGCGGGCAAATCCGGGTCCACTCTTCGAACAATGGGTGGGCCTCGAACTCTGGAGGCGTCTCCGATACCTGAACGAGGGATCCCTGTCGTACTATCGGACCCGTGACGGCACAGAAGTGGACTTCATTGTCGAACGGGGAGGCCGACTCATCCCCATCGAAGTGAAGTGGACGGAAAACCCAGCCCCGAAGGATGCACGCTCCCTCGTGAAATTTCTGGCGGACCATTCCAGAACGGCGGACGCCGGCTACGTCATCTGCCGGTGCCGCCGGCCCACGCGCCTGCATGAACGGGTGGTTGCGCTTCCGTGGTTCGATCTCTGACCGGCGCCGCGGGGGCCAAACTGATGACCTGGCACTTTATCCATGGCACCGCGGCGAACCGCGCCAGCAGTTCGGAATCAGAATCGGAGTCGGAGTCGCTCATGTTCACCAGCCTGTCGCCGCCCGGCGGAAAAATCCGCCGAGAATTCAGGAGGGACAAACCTGGCGGAAGACAGAGGACCTGTCCCTCTGTTTTGGTCCGGCCTGAAGGGCCAGGAGACCCCAGCCCGGGGCAGCGGCCGCCGGCCGCTGCCCCGGGGGTCTGGAGCGATGGAAAGATTCTGCGCCCTGAAGGGGCGCCGGAGGCACCAGCACCCCTCGAGGACGCGGGTCGTTGAGGGAGACGCGGTCCCCAAGGGCGTCGCCAGCAGCCTCAGCCCGAGCTGGGTCTATGGCCCCTCAGGGCCAGGGAGGGATCCGTCTGCGGGCGAACTGAGGACCTGGCACTTTATCCAAATCTCACGCAGGGGCCGCCAAGGCCGCAAAGAAAGGCTCCCTTTCTCTTCCTCCGCGTCCTTGGCGTCCTTGGCGTGCGGCTCATCAGGATCGAACCATGGTCGCGAACTGGACCAGAGACCGTCCCGTTCAGCGCCCCCCGCGGCGGCCCGACCTGAGTTCCCGCACCAGGTCCCGGGCGCCGTACACCTTGTCGAGGGCTTCCATGATGCCGCGGCTGTCCACGCTGAGGGCGCGGGCCTGGATGTCATCGTAGGCGAAGTCGAGCACGAGGGAGTGAACGTTGCCGTCGAAGATGACCCCCACGAACTCGCCGGCGCGATTCACCACCGGGCTCCCCGAGTTGCCGCCGATGATGTCCGCGGTGTTGATGAAGTTGAGCGGCGTCTTGAGGTCCAGCGCCGACTTCTTCTTCAGCCAGCGGGGTGGCAGGTCGAAGGGCGGCCGGTTGGCCATCTGCGTAGCGCGCTCATAAAGCCCCGCGTAAACAGTGTAGGGCGGGATCGTGCGGCCGTTCTCCTCGTAGCCCTGCACGCGTCCGAAGGCGAGCCGCAGCGTAAAGGTGGCGTCGGGATACTGCGTGTCGCCCTCCAGCGCGAAGCGCGCCTTGGCGATCGCGGCCTGGGCCTGCTGCTTGATCTCGTCCTGCGCCTCGACCAGGCGCCGGGCCTCCCGCGCCTCGGCATCCACCAGGCGCGCCAGTTCGATCATGGGATCCTGGGATCCCGCCACCGCCGCGCCGCCGCCCTGGTACAGGCGCTTTCTCTCGGAGACGTCGCGAACCTTCGTGCCCTGCACCAGCGCGGCGGCGCGCGCGCGGGGGGACTGCCCGGCCAGCACCCGGGTCACCAGCGGATCCTTGAAGCCCAGTTGCTCGCCCAGGAAGGTCAGCGCGTCCCCCAGCTTGAGGATCTCCAGGTCCTCGTGGATCGGCTTGTCGGAAAACAAGTCGAGTTCCAGCGGCTCGCGATTGGCGTCGGAGTATTCGCGCAGGCGCTCCCCGTTGGGCTTGGGACGCTCGTCGCCCGCGCGCAACAAGGTGCGGGCGATATCGAAGCTTTCGCTGTTGAAGGCATGCCCGGCCTCCAGCAACCGCACCCGCAGCGCCTGCGCCGAAATGGCCTTCTGCGCCGCCGCCAGCCGGTCGTATGCGGCGACGGCCTCCGGAAACTGGCTGCTCGCCGCCAGGCGTTCGCGGAAGCGCTGCTCCGCCTCTGCCTTGCGTCCCATCAGCGCCGGATCGCAGAGCCCGGCCATCCCGCCGTCCCGGGCCTTGCGCGAATTTTGGATACCGAACAGATCGTCCTTGGCACGCCGCTCGTTCTCCTCGCTGCGGTCGCTCCATGCGCGCAGCAGGGATTCCAGGCGCTTCAACCGGGCCAGGGTGTAGGGAAATTGCACATCCCGCAGGTACTCCAGCTCGGCCAGGGTGAGCAGACGGCTGGTGCGGCCGGGATGCCCGGAGACGAAGGTCAGATCCCCTTCCCGGCTGCCCGACGGCGACCAGCGAAGGTAGTGATCCACCCGCACGGGACGTCCGTCCTCGTACACGCGGAAGAGGCAAACATCCAGGCAGTAGCGGGGAAACTCGAAGTTGTCGGGGTCCCCTCCGAAAAACGCGATCTGCTGCTCCGGGGCGAAGACCAGCCTCACGTCGGTGTACCGCTTGAACCGGTAGAGGTGGTGACGTCCGCCCTGGTAGAGCGTGGTCACATTCGAACGCAGACCGGTCCGGTCGAGGGACTCCTTCTCGATGTCGGCAATGACCTTCCGCCGGGCCAGCACCGCCTCCTCCGGCGACGCCCCGGCGGGAATGGCCTCGTTGACCCGGGCCGTCACGTCTTCGATGGACTGGAGCACGTTCAACTCCAGGTCCACGCAGCGGATCTCCTCCTCGGCGCGGCGGGCCTGGAATCCGTCGCGAAGATAATTGCGCTCCGGGGTGCTGACCTTTTGCAAGGCATCGGCGCCGACGTGGTGATTGGACAGCACCAAGCCGTCCTCGCTGACAAAGCTGCCCGATCCCCCGGAGTTGAACCGCACGGAAGACTTCATCAGGTGCTCCAGCCATTCCGGAGTCAGGTCGAAGTCATAGCGGTCTTTGAGGATCTGGCGTGGCGGATTTTCGTAGAGCCACATGCCCTCATCGGCGGGGGCGCGGAATGAAGCAAGGGAAGCGGCGGTCAGGGCCATGGAGGCGATCCGGGGCAGGCGGGATGAAGTCATGGAGGGAAAGCGGTCGGCAGCGGAACTGGAGCGGAATTCTGGACCGCACGCCGGAGGAACTCCAGCGCGGGATTGGACCTGCTTTTCCTCCTGGCAGGGTCGCATTCCACCCGCGACCCATTTCGGATCCGCTGCGCTTCAGCACAAACGACGCGGATCGCGGGAAGCCCACACGCGTTGGGGCTTCCCACATCCCTCGCAGCGACTCCACATGCGCAACGGGGGGGAATTCACGGACGGGCGGCAGCCCATCCCTACCAGACTTTGTACCGCCGGCCCGCCCATTGCGCGACCGGCAGGCAAGGTGCTACCACCCGTTCTCATGAATGCATTTCGCCTCTGCATCGTGCTGGCCTTTCTGGCTCTGGGGTCCTTCCCGGGAACGGCCGGCACTCCCAGGCCGGGCCCGATCTTCAGCGGACTCGGCACCTTGCAGCATCCCGTGACCACCCGGAATCCGAAAGCCCAACGGTATTTCGATCAGGGGCTCCGCCTTCTCTTCGGATTCAACCATCGGGAAGCCATCCGATCCTTCCAATCCGCCGCGACGCTCGACCCGGGCTGCGCCATGGCCTACTGGGGCATCGCCTACGCCCACGGGCCTCATGTGAACAAGCCCATGGACGCCTCGGACACCGCGGCCGCCTGGGAGGCACTCCAAAGCGCGCTCGCCGCGCGCTTCGGCGTAAGCGCCAAAGATCAGGCGTACCTTGACGCGCTGAAGGCCCGCTATCAGCCCGAGCACGCCGCGGACCGCCTGGACCTCGACCGGGCGTTTGCCGACGCCATGCGCGTCCTGGTGCGGGAATACCCCGACGACCTGGATGCCAGGACGCTGTTCGCCGAAGCGCTGATGAACACGATGCCCTGGGATTACTGGACCCGGGACCGCACGCCGAAGCCGGAGACGGAGGAGATCCTGGGCGCGTTGCGCTTCGTGCTGGCGCGGAATCCCGACCATCCCGGAGCCAACCACTTCTACATTCACGCCGTGGAAGCGGGTCCCGACCCCGCCCAGGGTATCGCCGCAGCGGACCGCCTCCGGTTTCATGCGCCGGCCGCGGGACACCTGGCCCATATGCCGTCGCACATTGACATGCGCGTCGGGCGCTACCGCGATGCCGTGGAAGCCAATGTGCGGGCCGCCAGGGCGGACCGGGACTATGTCCGCCACTGCCGCGCGCAGGGCTTTTATCCGGGGGTGTACTATCCCCACAACCTGCACTTCCTCTGGTGGGCGCAGGTATTTGAAGGCAGCGGCCGCGACGCGCTGGCCACGGCCCGCCGGACGGTGGAATACGCCATGGACAACACCTGCGGCCCAAGCCCGGTGCTGGAGGCGCCGCGGCTGCGTCATCTGCCGTGGCTGACCCAGGCGCGCTTTGGGCGCTGGGAAGAGTTGCTCGTGGTCCCCGCCCCGCCGGGCACCCATGAGTTCCTGGTGGACCGCGCGCTCTGGCATTTCTGCCGCGGATGGGCGCTCTCCGGCCGCCAGCAGACCGAGGCTGCCGCGCAGGAACTGGAATCGCTGAAGACCCATGCGGGCAGCGACGACGCGGCCGCGCTGGACAATCCTGCATTCCCCGTGACCGCCACGCTGGCCGTGCCGGTGGCGTGGCTGACGGCCCGCGTGGCCGGCTCCCGCGGAGACACGCCCGGAATGGTCGCGGCGTTTGTGGCGGCGGTGGCGGCCGAGGACGCGATCCCGTACATGGAGCCCACCTTCTGGCCGCTGCCGGTGCGGCCAGCGTTTGGCGCCGCCCTGATCCGCGCGGGGGATCCGGTGCGGGCGGAAGGGGTGTTCCGCGAGGACCTGGAACGCTGGCCTCGGAACGGCTGGAGCCTCTTCGGACTCGAACAAGCCCTGCGCGCCCAGGGCCGCGCCGAGGCGGCGGAAGACGTCCACCGTCAGTTCACCGCCGCATGGAGCCATGCGGACGTCGTGCCGGATCTGGGATGGTATTAATCAAGTGATGAACCGCAGCGTCAGTGGGTACCGGTATAGCTCGCCGTTCCCGGCCTTCACGGCTCCGATGATCATCAGGATGATCTGGGCAATCCCCAGTGCGACCAGCAGTGGGAACGTCAATCCGCAGGTCAAAAGGGATCCAGCCACCAGCAGCACGGCCCAGAGCAGAATGGAGATCTGGAAGTTGAGTGCTTCCTTTCCATGAGCGTCCACGGAGGGAATGTCGGACCGCTTCAGCAGCCAGACGATGAGCGGTCCGAGGATCCACCCCACACCGGTCAGATACCCGGAAAAACCAGCCAGATGGCAGGCGACGTCCCATCCACGGATAGGGCCCTGCGGCGAAGGCAGGCCGCCGGGAGAAGGACCCGGGACGGATCCGGAATAGGGCAATGGGTCGGAGGGCGAGGCGGGAGGCGTTTCGTCGTTCATTGACGCTTAGGAGTGTGTCCGGGTGGTATTCCGCGCCCGGCGATCCCACAACCCCAAAGACCGCGTCAAAGTTTCACCGGCGCCGGTGCGCTGCGATACCGTCCCAAGAGGTGCTGAGCCTTACGCAAAGGCCGACCGGACCGTAACCCTTCGTCCGCGTCCTTGGCGCCGTGGGCGCGGGGCTCCTGCGGAGGATCGGGAGATTCTGGCGTCAAGGGCTCCCCGCGTTTCCCGTCGTGTCCCCACGAGCACTGCGGGTTTGAAATGGTTCGGCTGGAGCGCGGGCGCGATCTTGCCGGCTCAATCGGCCGTCACTTCCGGATCGAAGCGCGCAGACGGATGACTTCCGAGAGCGCGTTGCGGGCGATCTCATCCTGGGGATCGAGACGGACCGCCTCCCGGAGATGCTTTTCCGCCGCGGCTAGCCGGCCCCGCTCCCCCAGGGAAATGCCCAGGGCGCCCTGGGACTTGCCGTCAGATGGATTCAATCGCACCGCTTCGGTGAACTCCTTCTCGGCCGCTGCCACTTCGTTCTTCTCCCGGAGCAACGCACCCAGGTTGAAGTGCGAGAAGTAGTCGGTGGGATCCAGTCGGATCGAGGTCCGCAGGTGTTCAATCGCCGTCTCCGTATCGCCAAGCTGGGCCTTGGCAACCCCGAGGCGCCCGTGGGCATGGGCGTCCGATGGATTTCGGCGAAGCCGATATTCCTGATACGCCACGATCTCCGGCAGGGCCTTGACGGCATACGCCTCGCGGAGGCGCGCCAGTCCGGCGGCGTCGGAGGGCAGCATCTGAAACCAGAGTTCCGCCATTTCGTCCTGGGTCTGGACGCCATACCGGACCCGTTGGGGCGGATGATTGGGGTTGAAGGGATTGTTGGTGGAGTTATCGAAGACGTACTGCATTCGAAGGGTGGTCCCCCGGGGGAGGACCAGCGGGGAGGCCAGCCGGTAGTCGCCCTGCCAGTTGAAATTCCACTGGGGAATGTGAAGCAGCACGTTGGTCCGTCCGTCCGGAAGCACGGCCAGTCCCTTCAATTCCCGGCCCAGATAGTGGCAGTGCGGATTGAGCCCGATCAGGGACACGTCGGCCGGCAGGACAAATGAGTCCTCCACCACGTAATGGTCCTCTCCCGCGGGGATATCCATGGTCAGCGAAGTGAGGTCGAGTTTGAAGAACTCGCGGTCCGGAGGCCGATTGGTGAAGTAGAGGCCGATCCGCGGCCGGATGATTTCCGGGCGTCCCGTCGGCTGGAGGTGAAGCTGAATCACCAGATCCGCGCCCGCCGCGAGAACCCAGGCCAGCCCCGGAGGCGATTGATAGGCTCTTCGTCCCGGCTGCCACCCGAGGAAGTGTCCGCCCGGGGACTCCATGCCGTCCGGAAGATCCAGTCCCGGGAATCCGGGATCCGGATCCGCGGCGTCCAGCCGGCGGCTGCGCCCCTGCCGGTCCTGAAGGACAAATGCGTGATGCACGGCCCGGCTCTCAGGCCGGATTTGGATGGCCCTGACGTAGCGGTTGGTCCCCGGGGGCACCGGGATCACGAGATTGCGATACAGGTCGGGACCGCTGGCCGTCAGGACATAGGGGGCCGCCGGGGTCACGATCAGGTCGGGTTCCCCCAGTTCCCAGCCCCCGTCGAACACAGGGGGTGGCGGCGGATTCTCGGGGGGACCTTCCGGACGGCTGGATTCGATCCACTGCCGGAGGACGCCGATCTCCTGATCGGTCAGGCGCCGCTCTCCCAGAAAACGGACCGGTCCGGCCGCGGGAGGCCATGGGGGCATCGAACGATTCTCGATCACTTCGAGGATCGTGTCCGCCTTCCGGCGAACCTCTTCCAGGGTCACCAGGGAGAAGGGAGCGTCTCCTCCCGGCCGGTGACAGGAAACGCAATGGCGATACAGCAAGGGGGCCACGTCTCGGTTGAACGTGACCGGTGCCTCCGCGGCGCGAGCCCCAGACAGCAGCACGAACAGCGACGCCAGGATGGACGCCATTCCCTCGGACCCGAACCTGCTCCGGGCGGAGGACTGGAGGATGGGCTTCATGGCAAGGACCGGTGCGATTCGGGCTGGCCAGCGGATAGCGACGGTGGAGTGATGAGCGATCTTGAGGCGGCTGGGTCGAACGGGAGTTTGGGATTCTAAAAAGGGGAGGCCGGACATCAGTCCGGCCTCCCGTTGATGAAGGCTTGGCAGACGCCGGCCTACTGGCTGGCGCGGTAGAACTGCGCCGAGGTCTCGGCCGGGATCGTGTAGGGACTGGTCGCACCGGCCACCGGAGCGAAGGAGGCGCCGAGGGTCGTCGCCGACTGCAGGGTTCCGGTGAACGTGATGGTGGATCCGGAGATGGAGATGGTCGGCGCCGGAATCACCGCGCCGCCGTTGAAGTCCCAGTAGGCAATCAAACCTTTGGCGGCGGGGAGCCCCGAAGGCAGGGTTCCGCCGAACAGGGCGGTGACGTCCTCCTGGGTCAACTGGGTCGAGAAGACCGCGAAGTCATCCACCTTCCCGTGGTACAGGCTGGTGGTGGCGCTTTCCGCTCCGATATAGAGCGCGTCTATATTGGTGGGAAGCGGGTCGGCGCCGCTTGCTGAGATGAACAGCGTGCCGTCAATCCAGACCTCCTTGACGCCGCCCTTCTTGGTGAAGGCGAAGTGGCGCCAGCCATTCGTCCAGAAGCCAAGGTCGCCGGTGTATCCCGGGAAGCTGTCAATATTGGCGCTGATCCGCTGTGTATCCGCCGTGCAGCAACCGGCGGTGTCGAAGTAGACGCTGCCATCGCTCCACGGCAGATGGGCCTGGAAGGCGCGCCCTGCGGTCGGGGAGCTAAACCAGAACGCCGAGTTGTCGGCGTTGTCATACTTCTGAGCCCAGAACGCGACGCTCAACTCGTCGTTCGCGGTGGCCGCATTGGCCCAGGCCGCATCCACGACGATCAGCGCGCCCCCGCGGGTGCTGAAGTCTATTCCATAGTCGCCGGCCTGCCCCGAGCGTCCGCCCTGGTCGGCCGTGTACGCCGAGGAACCGGAGATCAGCGCGGGATAGGAGGCCACCTTGTCCAGGGTCGGACCGGTGTAGGGCAGCACCGTGAAGGTCCACTCCTGCGTCGCCGGGTTGCCGCCGGCGTCCCGATACTCGAAGACCACCGTGTTGGTGGATCCGCCGGGGAGGATGGCGGGGGGCGTATAGGACACCGAGAGGATGTTTCCGTCCTTGGTCACGACGGGCGTCACGGCGGCACCGTTCAGCTTCAGGCTGACATTGGCTGCCGTGAGCTCGGTCTTCCCGTCGCGATGGCTCAGAGCGATGCTCGTGGCGGGGGAAATGTTTCGCGCGCGGTTGGCGGGCGTCTGCGTCAGGAAGGCGCCGTCCGGCGGCGCAGGGAGAGCCGCGGAAGAACTCAGGAATTTTCCAGGAATCGGGAGCAGGGAGGCCGCCGGGGTGGTGTCTCCCTCCTTGCGCCAGGCCACCTGCACGTAGTCGCCGCCGCCGCCTTCCTTGTACACGGCGCGGATGAAGTACTTTTGATTGGCCACGAGGGCGATCGGCGCGGCGGTGGTTTCCTCGGCGCCGAGGTCTATCTCCTGGAAGGCGGCGCAGCAGCCCGTCTCGGCGGCGGCATAGACGAGGTTGGCCTCGGTGTCGTCGGTGCTGACGTACAGTTCGGACGCGTCGTCACTCCGGATGAAGAAGTGATAGTTTCCGGATTCGGCCGGCGTCAGGAACCCTTCAACGACCGCTCCGTAGTTTTCGAGCGAGTCGGTCGGGTAGTAATCGCGGCTGTTGAACGAGAACACCGCGCCGACGCTGTCCGGCGAGGCCGGGTACCGCGGATCGTCGTAGAGATTCTGAACCGGCGTTCCCTCGATCCCGGTCCAGGAGGAGATCTTCAGCACCCCTGTGTTCACCGCGAGGTACGAGTAGAAGAGCGCGGTGCTGTTGGCCGGCACCGGATTCTTGGAAGTATCCACGACATTGGCCACCGTGACCGTGTAGGCCGTGGCGCCCGGAGTCTGGGCCGCCGTGGTGAGCGTCACCACATTGCGGCTCACCGAAGCCGCGGTGACCGCGAGGCTCGGGCTGATCGAATAGTTGGCGACCGTGGTCGCGGAGGCCGCATCCAGGTTCTCGGAAAAGGTCAGGATGACCGTGTTAAACGTTCCCGTGGCGGAGGCGGATTGCAGCACCGGCGGGGTGATGTCCGTGGGGTCGGTGCCGTTTTTGTATTCGTCCAGGTTGCTGACCCCGTCCTTGTCAAAGTCGAGGGCGGCGTCCGCCGGATCGTTCGGATCGAAGCCGTGGCTGGTCTCGTAGCCGTCCGGCATTCCGTCACCGTCCGTGTCGGCGAGGGCTCCGAACGTGCCGAAATACTCGATCTCATTGATCTGATGAAGGTCCGCCGGAGTCTCGTAGGCGATGTAGCGAATAAAGGTGTACAGCGGCGTGCCCGGCGGCAGCGTGAACTTCACCACCGTGTTCCGTGGATCCGTAGGCCATGGCACCACCTCATCAGTAAAATGAAAGATGTCGGTGTAGTTCTCTCCGTCGTTGGATCCCTGGATCGCCCAGTCCGTGGGGTCGCGGCCGGGAGTGTCATTGCCTGAAGTGACGGTGAAGTGGGTCAGACTGAGCGGATTCGCAAACTCCACGGCCACCCATACCGGGTTGTCCGGGGTCGGGTCGTCGCAGCACCACTTGTCGTTTCCGCCGCCGACCTTGTTGTCAAAGATGTTGAATGCACTTTCGGCACCCTCGAAGTCCGCTTCGTGGCTGGCGGTGATGCTGACCCAGTTCCAACTGGGGTCCTCGGCCATCCCGGCCTCGTCCACACCATCGCCTTCCGGATCGGTGAGATCTCCGCCGAGGAGGCTTTCCGCTCCGGTGCCCAGGACTTCGATCTGAACGTTGGGGGTGGTTTGGGCGTGCCCGGCTGGGGACAGGGCGAAGAGACCCGCCGCGAGGCCGGTCAGGAGTATGAGCAGAGATGAGCGCGGTCGTTGTTTCATCATGTGTAATTGGATTTTCGTTTACCTTGGTCAGTGCCGGAGCCCGCCTCCCGGCGCCGGCGCACCTGGGTGCGCCCAGCCGATTCGCGGGATGCCGACACGTTAAGTGGTGGGGAGTGAGTCTCTGGACTGGAAGATCGGAACAGGGGAGCCGGAGGGCGGTCGGAGGACAGGCTCCGGAGGGTTACCGCATAAGGCGTCGCAACCCGGTGGCCGCACCAGCGCGGTGAAACGTGGCCCCCGGACAGCTTCTTCCGGGGGCCGGAGGTTCAGACCTGCAATGCGGACGATTTGAAAACATGACGGCAATGCCTCGTCGTGGGGCGTCACCAAATGGCGTTACCTGTTTCAAGCGCAGCCGCCGGGACGAATCCGCCAACTTTCTTGAAAAGTTTTGGCGGCGCCGGGATGCCGTGAAAAACAATGGGCCGGGCTTTCGCCCGGCCCATGCGGGAAACCGAGAAGGATTCCCATGTCCCACACTCGAATGGACACTGCTCCATGCGCAAATCGGGACCGGAATCCGCCATCTGTCTGCACAGACCGTCCCGCCGCCGGATCTCCGGCAGGGTCAGCGGGCTTCCGGTGCGACCGGTTCCTGGGGCTGATCTTCCGGCGCCTGCCACAGATGCAGGCGCCCCTCCAACGCCGCGGCGCCCAGCCATTCGCCGTCCGGGGAAAACGCCGCTGAATGGAGGAAACTGCCGGGAGATTCCAGCGTAAGCAGTTCCTGTCCCGTGGACGTAGAGAAGAGCTTGATGGCCTCCTGGCCGCTGCTGGTCACCGCCAGCCGGGACGCATCCGGGCTGAAGGCCACTCCGAGGGTGCCGAGAAGGAATCCGCTGATGTTCATGGGATCGCGGGCGGATTCGAAGCGCCACAATCGGGTGATTCCGTTGCGGCTCGAAAGCGCCAGCAACCGGCCATTCTCGGAAAGGGCGATTCCAGAGACGGAGAGTCCGGAGGGCGGATAGCTGCGGATGCTGCCGGACTCGAAGTTTCTGACCCACGGCCCTCCGAACGCATCCAGCGTGGCGATTCGGTCCCCGGCAGCGGCCACCGGCCCGAAACCGCCCGGGAACCCGCTTTTTCGCCCGGGCCATTCCATCAGGCAGGACTTCCCCGCAGCGTCCCATACCCGGAACCGGGCGTCCTCGGGATGCCAGGTCACCAGATGGTTGCCGTGGCCCAGGAAGGCGACCGGCAGCGAGGGCTTGGGAATTGAAAGGATCTCCGGCCCCCTGCCGGGCTCTTCCAAAGCCCACAGGGCCACCTCCTGGTCCGGGGTCGCCGCTGCGAGGCGCCGTCCGTCACCCGAAAATACCGGCGCCGTCGTTGCCGATTCCAGATTCAGGATTTTCTCCGGGGCATTCAGTCGTTCCAGGCGCCGGCGGCGGACGTTGCCGTCGGGCGACACGGTCAGCACGGTCTGATCCCGGGACGAAAACCTCCATGCCTGGACCGATTCCTCTGAAGTCCAGGGAACCGGATCGCGAAGGGATTTCTGCAAGTCCCAAAGGTTGACCACCCCATCCTTGGAACCGCTGGCCAGGTAGCGTCCGTCGGCGCTGACCGCCAGGCTCCAAACCTCGATTTCGTGCCCGCGAAGAGTTCCGGTTTGCTGCGCGGTATCGGCATCCCACAGCCGCAGAGTCTGGTCGGCACTGGCCGTCACCACCGTCCGGCCGTCGGGCAGGAATATCGCCCCCCCGATCCAGGCGGAGTGGCCCTGAAGGGTTCCCGTCTCCTTGCCGGAGTCCACATTCCAAAGCCCCAGTTCCAAATCGGGAATGCTTCCGCCCACGACGAGACGGCGCCCATCCGGAGAGAACTGGAGCAGACGCAAGGCTTCCGCCGGGAAGCGTCCGCGAAAACGTTCGCGTCCGGTGGCGGTCTCCACGACTCGGAACTGGCCGTCCGACAGTGACTGCGCCAGCAGCGACAGATCGCCGGATGCCGCCACGGTCAACGGGAAGCGCCGCGGAGGAGGGAGGGAGGGCAGCGGCGCCGGGGCGCCGGTTTCCAGGTTCCAGCCCGTCACGCCTCCGCGACGGTCCACGCTGAGGAGCGTCCGCGCATCCGGTGAAAACCAGAGTCCCAGCACCGGCGCATCGCAGGAAAGCAGGCGTGTCGAAGTCCCAGGACGCCCCAGCGTGCGAATCTCGATTCCGTGCCGGGTGCCCCCTGGAGGGCCGGTGCTGTTTCGGGACCGGGCGAGCAGAACATCACCGCCGGACGCCGTGCTGATCGCAAGACCCAGATCCCCGGGAGCCCCGGAAATCGTCTCGGGCGGCCCGACTCCGGTCCGGTCCCAAATTTTCACCAGTCCCGCTTGGGCTCTGGCGGCAATCCAGCGTCCATCCCCCGACACGGCCATGCGGACGACTTCGTTGGAGAGGCTGCCCAGGGTCTGGATCGCATCGCTGCGGCATTGATGCCACAGGTAGCGCCATTCCCAGTTCCTCAGTTCGTTCGATCCAGCGCCGGCGCGGTACGGGCGGAGCAGGGACAGAGCCCGTCCCAGATTGTTCGCCTCCAAGGCATTCTGGGCGAGATTGATGTCCGCGCGATAGGACTGCTGAAGGGCGGTGGCCGCCTGTGCGCTCGCCTCTTCCCGCATCAAGTGCTCCTGAGCCCGCACGCGCTGCAATCGTTCCCGTTCGATCCACTGTTCCCGCTCCGCCAGTTCCGCGCGTTCCAGCGCCTGGTCGGCCTTGAAGTATTGCCAGGCGAAGAGAACCCCTCCGACCAGCAACCCCGCGATCAGGGCCAGGCTGAGCCCGACCCCCATGCGATGACGCTGGACGAACTTCGCCGCCCAGTAGGATGCCGAGGCGGGCCGAGCGGAGACCGGCTGATTCGCGAGCAGAAAGCGGAGGTCGCGGGCCAGAACGCCGACGGAGTCATACCGGCGCTCGCGATCGGGCGCGAGGGCGCATTGGGTGATGAGGTCCAATTCCCCCCGAATCCTCCGGACCGCCCGGGAGCGGCTGGTGCCCAGCCTTCGTGCCCGGACATCCCGTTGCGCCAGCGGCATCGCCTTCAACCGGGCCGAGGGCGCCGGAGGTCCGGACAGGCTTCGCGATCTCCGGAGCGTCTCCGAGACCGCATCCGGTGTGGACCCGGTCAACAGCTCGAACAGAATTACGCCCAGGCTGTACACGTCCGCCCGCGCGTCCAGCGGACCACTTCGGAGTTGTTCGGGGCTCATGTACGCCGGTGTCCCCACGAACCCAGCCGACGCATGGGCCGGATGCCGGGAATCGCTGGCGGACTGGATCGCCTGGGCAATCCCGAAATCAATCACCTTGGGGACGGCCCGGCCATCCTGCTCGGCGACCAGGATATTCGACGGCTTGAGGTCCCGGTGGATGATGCCCTTCTGGTGTGCGTGCTCCACCGCCTGACAAACCTGGAGGAACAGCTCGATACGTTGGGGGATGGGCAGGCGGCGCGTGTCGCAATACCTCGTCAACCGCTCGCCCCGCACCCACTCCATGACGAAGTAGGGATGCCCCGCAGAAGTCGCTCCGGCGTCAATCAGCCGGGCAATGTTCGGATGATCCATCAGGGCCAGGGTCTGGCGCTCGATTTCAAACCGCGCGATCACCCCCTGGCCGTTCATGCCGGGCTTCAGCACCTTGAGCGCCACCTGACGCCGGACCGGGGCCTCCTGTTCCGCCAGATACACCACGCCGCATCCGCCATCCCCGATCTTGCGCACGAGACGATACCGTTCGATGGAGGTCCCCAGCGGATAGTCCGCGGCGCCTGGGATCCCGGTGCCGGTGGGAAAAGGTGGGGACGGAGTGGGCTCCTGCCGTCGGTGGTATTCCAGCAGGGAGTCCATCAACTGGCGGAGGGCCAGATCCGCGCCACAGGCGGAATCCAGGTACCGTCCGCAGGCGGTGGTGGAGGGACACTCCAAAGCCTCCAGGAAGATCTCCCGCTCCCGTGAAGACTCCGGCGCCATGATCAGGACGTTCAGGGTCTTCAGGACATGGCGTCGTCGCGCAGCCGGTTGCCGAGATGCCGCCGTAACCACGCCTTGGCAAAGGTCCACGTCCGTTCCGTGGACCGGCGCGAGGTTCCGAGCGCGGCGGTGATTTCGTCCATGTTCATGCCGACGAAGTAACGCAACTGAACCATCCGTGCCGCGCCGGCGTCCACCTGCTCCAGCGACTTCAACGCCTCCTCCACCTCCAGCAGCGAGTCGGCTGCCGGCTCCGACAGCCAGAGGGCGTCGTCAAACTCGACCACTTCGGCGCCCCCGCCCCGCTTCAGCGCCCGGCGGCGTCGCGCCGCCTCGACCAGAATCCGGCGCATGGCCTCGCCGACGAACGCGTAGAACTCGCGGGAGCCATAGGGAGCGTCGGAACCGGAAAGTGAGAAGCGCAGCCACGCCTCGTGGACCAGAGCCGTCGGTTGAAGCGTGATCCCGGGCGCCTCGCCGGCCATGTGATGTGCTGCCATGCGCCTCAATTCGCGATAAACCTCGGATAGCAATCCTTCCGGACACCGAAGAGTGTCCGGAAGCGTGGATGGCGACGGTGGGGAGACGCTGTCCATTCATTCAACCAGATCAAGACCGTGAAGCCGGGGGCCTCGGCGGCGAGAAGGCGGCTTCAGATGACGCAATAGAGACACCCGCTCCAGAGGAGCGGTTACGAAACATTTGGAAGCGGCACCCCCGGCGTCACCCGGTTTCCTTCTGAAACCTTCCGGCGCGCAACCGGATGCCGGCATCACTTCGCCGGCGTGACGCGCTTGGCCACCCAGTCGCGGGACTGGGTTTGGCCCTCGCGAGAGAATTCGGTCTTTCCGGTGATGGTATCGCCGGAAACCTTGCCGTTGTATTTCCGAGTGAAGGAATTGCCGTTGAACTCGCGCACCACGGAGAAGGCGATGGTGTCGCCGTCGAGCTTGGCGTCGGAGATCTCGGTCTCCACGGTGGCGCCGTCGCGGCCGGGAGACGCGACCTTTCCGGAGAGTTTGCCGGCTTCCACCTTGAGAGTGAGCGTGGACTTGCGTTCCGGCCCTCCGTCACGACCCGGAGTGGTCCAGGTCCATTCGCCGGCCACATCGGCGGCGGCAGCGTGAAGGGTGACGCCGGCCAGCAGAAGCCCGAGTGCGGCGGCGAATCGAAGCGAAGGGAGAAGTTTCATGGTTTTGAAGGAATCACGATGTTTTCTATGCCGAACTGTCACTGGGCTGGGCGAGGCATCATCCGTTTCTGAATAGGGTGACAGCCTCCGCAGGAACAAGGTTACAGACCAGAACGAAAACTCGGCGTTCAACCGAACCGGAAGGTGGCGGAGGCCCGCCCTGGGGAAAATCACCTGGGGAAAAATCCCTTGCGCGCCCGGGGGTGATTCCTCAGTTTTCGCCCGCTTTTCGGGCGCGGTTAGCTCAGTGGTAGAGCACTACCTTGACACGGTAGGGGTCGCAGGTTCGAACCCTGCATCGCGCACCATCCCCAACGCCGAGCAATTCCGTGATTTCTGCCCATAAATCCGTGGCAATTGATCACTGCGGGCGGTAGCTGGCAAGCCCATAATAGGCACAGCGTGGGCACTCGGCGTGTCCATTTCGCGTGCAAAATCCGGCAACACCTGGCAACAACTCCAGCCATGCGAATCACCGTCCGCGCAACGCGGGTCCGAGGAGAGCCCCGATGGGTGGTGGATGCCCACCTGCCGGATGGCCGAGCCCGCACTTTTTTCGGCGCGCAGCGCGACGCGATGGATCACCGCGCGAAACTCTGGCGCGAGCACGCATCAGGCTGGCAGCAGCTGACGGAGGATGAGCGCAACGCGCTGGCCTCACTCCACCGTGAGGCGAAGGAAGAAGGTTTCGAGTTGGCCGAGGTGTACCGCCAATGGCGCGCTGGGGTGCGCGCACAGGAGAGCACCACGTCCATCACCCTCGGGGAGGCCATCTCGAAATGCGTCGCGGAGAAGGCGTCCGCCGGCCGTCGAGCGGTCTACATCGAGTCGCTCTCGATGTACCTGAGCGCATTCGCCCGCGGGCGAGAGACGAGAATGATCACGTCTGTAACCGTCGAGGAAATCCAAGCCATACTGGACCGGCAGAAATCCCTCCACTCGCGCGCGACCTGGCTCCAGCGGATCGGGACACTGTTCTCCTGGGCCGTCCGGCGCCGATTCGTCGCGCGCTCAGCCAATCCGTGCGACCAGATCGAGCCCGTGACGCCTGAGGTGAGGCCCCCGCTGATCCTCACTGTCGAGCAGTCGGAGGCTCTCCTGCGCTGGGTCGAGGAGTCGCGGCCGAGATCCCTCGCCTGGGTCTGCCTAGCGCTGCTGGCTGGGCTGAGGCCGACTGAGGCGCACCGCGTCACCTGGGATGACATTGACCTGGGGCGCCGGATCGTGACGGTGGACGCCGCGGCCAGCAAAGTCAGCACTCGCCGGCTGGTCCATCTCCTTCCCTGTGCCGCGGCCTGGCTGGAGCGGGCCAAGGCCGTCGGGTCTCCCCTGCCCCTCCCTCCGATTACCCGGCGCCGGACCATCAGATCCGCGCTGCCAATCCTGGGGATGGTCTCATGGCCGGCCGACACCCTGCGGCATACCTGCGCGAGCTACTGGCTGGCGCACAAGCCCGACGCGCCGTATGTCGCGAGGCAACTCGGGAACTCCCCCGGTGTATTGCTCCGGGTGTACCACGAGCTGGTTCCGCGGGAGGAGGCGAGGCGGTGGGTGGGGATGAGGCCTCGTCAGGATTGAGGCGCAGGGCTGGCATTGTGAAGTTTTTCACGAGCCGCTTGACTCAATCAGTCTCTTCGCGGAAGTTCTTCTCAACAATTTCCAGACCTTAAAGGTTCCGCTCCGGTGACAAGAACCCCTGGGTTCTCCCGCAAGGGTAGCCGGAGCGGTCACTTTTAGTAGTAGTATCTGGAGTCGGCCTGGAAGATGTCGCGTTCGCTGCGAACAGCCGGGGCGATCAAGTCGTAGTGACGCTGATCCCCACGCTCCCACTTCCGGTACACGGCCCAGTTGCAGTAGTCGGCAATTTGGAGGTCGAAGTTGGATTTCGAGTCGTGGTGCACGATTCGATAGCGTGTCCCCGCTGGAAGCGTGACGCTAAGAGTTCGCTTGATCGCCTTTTCAAGCGCTTCCTTTTTTCGGTTGATCGGCACCCTGTCCGTAAAAACGATCACCTCCTTGAATGGCTCGAGTTGAACGCGAGAGAGGATGTGCCGCAGCAAATTGCCAAGCATCTCTGGGTAGAATCGCATCTCCTGTTGCAGGCCTGGGCTTGTCTTTCGCTTGTCAACGATCAACGTGTCAACGTGTACTCCAGCGAGGTGCTTTTTGATGATCCGGAAAACGGCGTTCCGAGTGGTTTGAACATCCTCTGCGGCGTGGAAATATTCCACCGGATCGCCGTCTTCAGCGAGATCGTACTTCAGCTCCATCATTTCTTTGCACGCTTCAAAAGGCCTCTCCTTGGTGATGCTTCCAATTAGGAAATATTTGGTTCCTTTGGGGGTGAAATCCAGGTTTCCGGATTCATCCAAGAACACGTACAGGAAGCGATTGTTCATTCGAGCAGGGCGACCGTTTCTTCAATACCACAAACGCGGTCCGTGGCGCCACAGCGATGCGTCCAATCCAGGCTCCACCCCCCTCACTCCGCCGCGTGATACAGATGCCCGATGTCCCGTGAAATCTCCGGCCGCCAATCGCACTCCGGTTGCCCAGTGATGTGGATTACCTCTCCGCGCCAGCGGTCGGGCGCCCCAACGACCTCGAGCAGCACCATCTCCACGCGATGCCTCCGCTCCGGGTGGGCAACCTCCTCGACGATCCATACCCCGGTCTCGGACGCTACGGTCCGGACCAGTGTGCCCGGCGCCAGACCCTTCGGCAGCCGGTACACCTGCGCTCCGGGCAGTGGCGTCGTGATGCAGATCTGCCCAACTGGCTGCCACGGTTGATCCGTCACGCTCGCGACGCACTGCGGGCCCTCGTTGCGCGAGTTGTTCACGGTTGTTTCCGTCATGGTCAGCCTGACCAGGTAATCCTCTGGCGTCGGTCGCAGCAGTGGCAGGAGCGCCTCGGGTGCGGCCTCCGGATCGAGCCATGTCCGCGCCTCACCCTCCTCCAGAATCACCGGCATGCGATGGTGGATCGCCGAGACGTAGCGGCTGGCTTCCGTGGTCAGTAGGGACACGGTTTCGATGGGCGCCCCACCTGGCGGCGTCCAGGACTCCCACAGGCCGGCGAACAGGAAAAGATCGTGGTCCGGACGGACGAACCACCATGGTCGCTTCTCCCCCGGATTGCCTGTCCACTCGTAGTAGCCATCGGCCGGGACGACGCAGCGGCGGCGCTTGAATGCGGCACGAAATGCGGGCTTCTCCGCCACCGTCTCAGACCGCGCGTTGAGGCATTGGAATGCGATCTTCGGGTCTTTCGCCCAGCTCGGGATGAGCCCCCAGCGGAGTTCGGTCATCTGGAGTGCGCCATCCTGGACCCGGAATGCCGGGATGCTCTGCGATGGCGCGACGTTGAACCGCGGTGGGCGCCCACGCAGGGCGGCGCGGATCTCAGGATGGCGGCGGGACTCCTTCGGCTCGTGGCGCGCCTTGTCGTCGCGGAGGGTGTAGCGGGAGCACATGGTTGTCAAAATGAGCGTCACCGTCCCGCCATCGCCGTGAGGAGCGCATCCTTGACCCGCGCTGCAGTCAGCGTGTCCTCGCATCGAATGCTCTGGCTCTGGCCAGCGGTGTTGACCCACTGGACAATCCCTGCCGGCGAGCGGGTCAGGTAGCTGCGGATGCACACCAGCGAGATGCCAACCATGACGGGGAGCGCAATCATCCACCAACCGTTTGGAAAAAGGAACGCGGCTGGCGACATCAATCCAAACAGAACGCCGGCCACGAGGAGATTGCTGGGCGGCGGCTCGGCGCCGACAGACACCGAGGCCATTTTGTTGATCGCGTAGCTGACGGGCCCGGCGTGAAGGAACTCGCGGGTGACCCGGAACCCACCTCCAGAGAAGATGACGTCCCTCTGAATCTGCGGCGGCGCCTCAGCCTGAACCTCAAATTCCAGAGTGCAGACCGAGCATGTGTTCGGGCCGTCGCGAACCTCCAGCCGAGTCTGACACCTGGGGCAGATGGCGTGCATTATGGTTACGTTTGCAAACCTATGGAGTTGGGATACCTAACGGACTGGTCCCCAAAAACTTGAACAGTCCAACCCCATGTCCGACCAGATACACGATCCCCGTTTGGAAGAGTGGCAGAATCGAGCCTTGAACATGAGCGAATCCGACCGGCGCTATTACGCTGACGCGATGCGGGCGGTGGCCGAAATGGTGCTCCGCTCAGCCTGCATCGGCTGTCTAATGGTGTCGCATGAGTGTCCATATCGGTGCGCCAGATTCAGGTCTGCTCAGGAGGGTTTTGAGGATTGATTCCTGAGGCGTCCAGGCGCGCCTGCTCCCTGGCCTTCCGTTTCGCCCGCTCAGCGGCGAGCGCCTGAAGCTCGTCGTCGTCAATTATCACGGCCGCCAGAACGCGCTTCGGATCGCGCTGATCGCGGTCCGCGGCGCCCTTTTTCCTTCTTTCGGAAACAATCGTAAACGGCGTTGGAGCACCGCCATTTTCGGCGACGTAATCGCAGAAGGCTTCCACCAAATTCCTCAGCGCATCGGAGTTGTTGGAGCGCGCCTTGACAACCGCGATGGTCCACTTTTTCCGCAGCGCCAGCGGAAATTTTGCGCCCACAAGTTTGTCCTTATCCTCCTCTCCACCAATTGTTTTCAAATTTTCCATCGGTTATTCGCGTGGAGCGGTCGGTTAAATTTTGTTTACTCAGGTTAAATCAGATTGTACCTCTCACCCCGTCACGAGATCACCCCATGAAAAAGATACCGAACTCCAAAGCGCCGCCGGTCAGGCGCCCGCAATTCGCGATCCGTCCAGAGGAAGTCCTGTTCGCCGGCGTCGAACAGGAAGAAATCCCAGGCCGCGGGAAGTCTGTGCGGATTGTCTTCCGCAACGGATCGGTGGTGGTGACGGATCATCTCGGCGTGTTGGGGCTACTCCAGCGCCGGAACGTTGCCGTTGGAAACGCTTTGCTCCTCGACGATGCAGCGTAACCGCTGAAGTGGGATCACGGCCGAAAAGTAGCCATCACCATCCTCTTTGTTCGTGGTCATGATGACGCATTCCGAGCCAACGGTCAGGTCGGAGCAGGTGATCTTGAGCGGCCCTTTGACGCCATCAATTGCGACGATGAATTTCTTCATAAGTATTTGGTTTTGAGCTGTATGGACACGAATCAGAACGGCCCAAAGCGCGAGAACATCGGCATCTCCAGCGAGAAGAAGCTGCGAGTGGACCTGGTGACTCGAATCCGCGGCATCTCCCTCCGGGAAGCCTCCGAAGAGGCGTGGGGGGATTGGCTCAGGAAGTTCGAGCCCGGCGCCGCGGCGGCCATCCCAAGAGTGGTTGGCACCCGATCCCGCAGGCCTGTGGCTGTCTGATTCACGAGGCCCACCCAATCACCCCTTCACCCGGAAATCAATCACGAGGGATTACTAAGGCTATGGCAACGAAACCCATCCCGCCCGGATCCTGCAACTTCGCGATCAACGTCCCCCGCGCCTGGCGCCTCACTCTCGGCAAGGCTGCGCACGCCCGGGGCCTGAGTCTGGGTGAACTCCTGAAGCGCGCCGCAGAGGACTACCTGCGGGACGAGCCCGCGACAGCGCGGCGCCTAACGGAGATCCGCCTGTCGGCCGCCAAGCTCGCCGTGGTCATCGCGCTGCTCGCTGGCATCGGCGCCCAGTGGGTGAGTCACGCGAAGGGCGCGCTGCGCGCTCGCACCGCAAGCGTCCGGGTGGTCAAAGGCCAGCGCCGGTCCGAGTGGCCCGGGGAATGGGAGGTCGCGTGATCTGGTACATCCTCGTTGGTTCGGGGGGCTTCTGGTTGGGGTTCCTCATCGCGTCCCTTTTTCGCGACGGGGCCAGCGACTGCCGCTGTCGCGACCGGCGCGACACATCGGAGGGTGCGGAATGAGCAAGCCCGAGCCAACCCAGCGCCCAGGCTGCCTGCCGGAGGGGTACACACTGGACTCGATCCTATCACTGGAGCAGTGGGGCACCTGGATGGGGTATGCACCGGCCTACGCGCGGCGCAAGATCCGCAGCATCCGCGACGGGGTCATCCGCCAGGGCGGACGGCCTAAGATCCATCCGAGGACCTACCTGTGGGCGAAGGGCGGGGCCTTCCGCGACGCGCTGACCGATGGGAGGCCCACCCGATGACCCCCACCCTCGACCCCCTCACCTGGATCCTCTGCGCCCAGGGCCTCGGCGCCCTGCTCGGCGGGATAGACGCTGGGCGCCGCGCGCTCAGAAGCCGCGAGGAGGTGGTCGCCGCCCTCCGCGAGATCGTCGCAGCCGCGCCGCCTACGATGCGGAGAATCGTATGCTCGGTCGCGAGGGATGCCAGGTGGAGAGCTGCGCTATGAACGCCGTCATGCACCTACTGGAGCTCGCCCTACTCATCGCGCTCAGTGGGGGTGTGGTGACGTATATAATCCTCAGGGTGATGGGGCCGAAATGAAGACCATCCAAGCCCAATGGCAGGAGTTTGCCACCGCGTGTTACCCGAGCGGGATGGTGCCCGATCAGGAGCGCCAGTTGCATCGAGCATTTTTCTCTGGGGCTCTGGTGGCGATCCAGAGCGTGATGCGGTCGGCGGATACCGCAGCGACCGAGGAACAGGGAATTCGCCGGTTGGACGCGCTGCTCAACGAGTGCCTGGAGTTCGGAAAGCATCAGCAGTTTGGAATTCAGCGGAGGAACTAATATGGACCTATCACCCATTTCATACGCTTCGGCCCCATCGCATCCGCGCGGGTTTAGCCGGGCTGCCTGGCGCGCTGAAAGGCGGAGAAAGGGGCTGAAGTTTGACCCCGGTTGGCCCGACGACCGCAAGGCCATGCATCCTGGGTTCTGGCGCCCCAAATGCGCGCCCCAGTGCGACGCCAAGGCTGTTGGCTGGTGCGGGGAACACATCCGCATGAGCAATGGGCAAGTGCGAAATCCAAGCCACGAGTATCGCAGGCTCTCAAGGGCGGACCGGAGGCGTGGGCGCAAGAAGTTTTGGGGGGCCAAACGATCACCTTCCTCGTCATCACCATCGTGATCCTCGCGGCCGGCGTGGCTGCTGCGCACGCGGTCACGGATTGATATGACACTCGACCTCGCATTTTGGATCTGCCTTTTCGCCGCGGTTGTTACGCGGGTGGTGAGGTGGGGGATTGGGATATGACTAATATAAAGCACAGGCCTGGAACAATTCTAACCCCGGCGCTGATCGCCGCGTACAAACGCCAGCGATGCGTGGTCCGACGCCTGAGCGGGATTGAGACGGTATTCGCGTTCCCAGGCGTCGTTGTGAGCCGGACCACCCATGGAGCGGTGGTCGCGAGCGAACACAATTGGTTCGGCGAGTGGTTTCCGAACAGGATGATTTTTGATTGGTGAACTGAGACTGAGACTGAGACATGAGCACTACTATCACCCCTCTCCGCGCCTACCACGGCGACCCGGAGATCAAATCCAAATACCTCGCCCGCGTCGCCGAGCACCGGCGGCTCGATAACATCCACCAGGGCTATACCGGACAGGACGGAAAGGGCTGCGCCGTCTGGTGCACGCTCAATCGGTACGACCACGAGGCGTATGAGGATGAGCTGGGCATCCCCAGCGTCCTCGCGCGGCTGGAGGATGGGATCTTCGAGGGCCTCTCGGTCGAGGACTCTCGACCGTGGCCAGAGGCGTTCCTGGGCGCCATCCAGACGGGCGCGGATCTGTCGCTGGTGTGGCCTCGATTCGCCCACTGGCTCCTGGCGGACGCGGAGCATGGTGTCATCCACCACGCCCGCGGCGATCGTTCCAAGACCGCGATCCAGCGCGTTGCGGATCTGTACGGGAGATGGGTAGCCGGGGATAAGCCGGCGAAAGTGGAATGGGAATCCGCCTACGCCGACGACGCCGACGCCGACGCCGCCTACGCCGCCGCCTACGCCGCCGCCTACGCCGCCGCCGCCTACGCCGCCGCCTACGCCGCCGACGCCGACGCCGACGCCGCCTACGCCGCCGCCGCCTACGCCGCCGC
>Ga0268299_1000703_pt1 | contig 88721 bp, 73 predicted proteins | sample NOBtaG_FD_193484 | JGI IMG/M metagenome (GOLD analysis project Ga0268299, IMG submission 193484) | Activated sludge microbial communities from bioreactor in Nijmegen, Gelderland, Netherland - NOB reactor | ecosystem: Engineered > Bioreactor > Aerobic > Activated sludge | place: Netherlands... | reverse complement strand
CATGCCGGTGCTGGCGATGGCCGTCATCTTCTGGGCGACGGCCAGATCGATGGGGCAGGGTGCCGGCGCGTCGCTCTCGACCGGGTCGTTCCTGGCCTTCAACGCGGCCTTCGCGCAATTCCAGTCGGCCGTGCTCGGCCTGAGCGGCGCCGTGGTGACGCTCCTCGGGCTGTTGCCGCTGTACGAACGCGCGCGTCCCATCCTGGCGGCCGTCCCCGAGACAGACCGGGCCAAGGGCGATCCCGGCGAACTGGCGGGCCACATCGAGGTGGCGCACGTGAACTTCCGCTACCGCCCCGACACGCCGCTGGTGCTTCGCGACGTCTCCATGCGCATCCCGGCCGGGCGCTTCATCGCCATCGTCGGTGCGTCGGGCAGCGGCAAGTCGACGCTGTTCCGCATGCTGATGGGCTTCGAGAAGCCGGAGTCGGGTGCCATCTACTTCGACCAGCAGGACCAGGCGCACCTGAACGTGGAGGCGCTGCGGCGGCAGATCGGCGTCGTGCTGCAGTCGGGCCGGCTGCTCACCGATTCGCTCTTCCGGAACATCGTCGGGGCCTCGAAGCTGACGATCGAGGAGGCCTGGGCGGCGGCGGCGATGGCCGGCCTGGACGCCGACATCCGGGCGATGCCCATGGGCATGCACACCTTGATTTCCGAGGGAGGCGGCGGGCTGTCCGGCGGCCAGCGCCAGCGCGTGATGATCGCGCGCGCCATCGCGCGGCGGCCGCGCATCCTGCTGTTCGACGAGGCGACCAGCGCTCTCGACAACGAGACGCAGGCGATCGTGACGCGCAGCCTGGCCAGCCTGCAGGCCACGCGGGTGGTGATCGCCCACCGGCTGAGCACGATCATGCAGGCCGACTACGTCTACGTGATGGACAAGGGCGCGGTGGTGCAGGAAGGCACCTACCAGGAGCTGATCGGGCGTGAGGGGACCTTTGCGGATCTCGCCCGGCGACAGACGGCCTGAGACACAGGGGACGATATGAGACGAGCACTGTACTTCCTCGGCATCCTGGACGATCAGGACGTGGAGTGGATGATGCGTCACGGGAAGAAGGTGACCATGGCGCCGGGGGAGCACCTGATCCGGCAGGGCGCCCCGACCGAATCGCTCTTCTTCGTCCTCGACGGGAGCTTCGTCGTCTACACGGCCGCTGCGCCGCGTGTCGCCGAGCTGAAGGCGGGTGAGGTGGTGGGCGAGATCTCGTTCGTCGATGCGCGGCCGCCGTCGGCCAGCGTGCGGGCCGACATCGAGTCGAAAGTGGGCGCCATCCCGCGCGCGGCGCTGCAGGCGAAGCTGCGGCAGGACGTCGGCTTCGCCGCGCGCTTCTATCAGTCACTCGCCGTGTTCCTGGCCGATCGCCTGCGCACGACGACGGGGAGCCTGGGCACCAGGGACCTCCAACTGTCCGAGGACGTGGAGGACGTGGACGAGCTGGCCTCGCACCTGATGGCCAACATCTCGATGGCGGGGCTCAGGTTCACAGAGATGCAACGCGGACGGTGGGGCGCCGGGTGAAACCCGTATAATCCTCCGCAAGGAGTTCGTCTCATGAGCAGCGAATCGTTCAAGGCATTCATGACGAAGGTGACGGCGGACCAGGGATTGCGCGAGCAGTTGCGTGCCGCGGGCGGCGAGGCGGGCCTGTCGTCGCAGGCGCTGGCGGACTTCGCGAAGGGACACGGGTACTCGTTCACCGCCGAGGACGTGACCGGCGAGCTGTCCGAGAAGGAACTCGAAGGCGTAGCTGGTGGGATTCTCATTGGGTTGAACCAGCCTGCGCTCATGGACAAGCAATCGCCCTTCAGCGTGCTGCGCTCGGGCAGCGAGTTCGTCTTCAAGTTCTTCTGAGGCGGCCTGCCGCAACGGCCTGGCGATGAACCCGCCGCCCCGCTTTGCAGGGACCGCGGCGCGCGAGACGGTCCGGGCGGCGTTTGACGACGCCGGCTACACCGAGGCCGGTCTCGCACGGATCGTCGGTCCGGACGTGGCCGCGCGCCAGCGGCTGCGATGGCGTGTCGAGATCGCCCGCGGCTTCGGGGGCCAGACGGCACAGGGACTGCTGGCGCGGCTGTTCCTTGCCGGGTTACCTGCGACGCGGGACGAAGTGCTCGGTTTGCTGGGCCGTGACCGGGCCGATGCGTTCCGCCAGGCGGGTCTGCTGACAGGCGATGCCGAGTGCCTCGGGACCGTTGCGGTCACACCGGTGGGCGCGCGGCTGATGGCACACGACCGCCGCGATGCCCATCGGCGGGGGGCCGCCGAATTCGTCCCGGGGCCCGCGCCGGCGACGCGCCGCTTCGCGGATTTCGCGATCCGCCGCCCAGGTGGGCGGGTGCTAGACCTAGGCTGCGGCCAGGGCCTGCTGGCGGTGCTCGCCGCGGAGCAGGGCGGGCGAGTGATCGCCGCCGACCTCAATCCGCGAGCCGTGGCCTTCGCGGCGTTCAACGCCGCGCTGAACGGCCTTGACAATGTCACGTGCGTACACGGCGATCTGTTCGCCCCGGTCGCCGGCACGTCGTTCGATCTCATCCTCGCCAATCCCCCCTTCGTCATCTCGCCGGACGCCACGTTCCTGTACCGGGACGCCCGTGGCATCTGCGAGCGCATCGCCCGTGAAGCGCCGTCGTTCCTCGCAGGCGGCGGCATCCTGCAGATGGTGTGCAACTGGCCGAGTCATCGCGGCCACGACGGGAGGGATGACCTGTCCGCCTGGTTTCGAGGCACGGGCTGCGACGTGTGGGTGCTTCAGACCGACCGGATCGATGCCGCCACCTACGCCGGTATCTGGCTGGGGCAGGCCCACGAGGACCCGGCGGAACTCGCGCCGGAGCTCGACCGCTGGATCGCGTTCTACGACGAGTCAGGTATCGACGCCGTGGCCGTCGGCGTGGTGGCCATGCGGCGGCGGACGCCCGGCGGCCGAACGACGCCACCCTGGTTCGAGATTCGCGACATGCCGGCGGCCAGCGGGCCCTGCGGCGAGACCATCGCCCGTGTGCTCGAAGCCAGGGAGTGGCTGGCGCGGCACGACGACGCGGCGCTGCTCGACGCACGGGTGGCCATCGCGCCCGAGGCGAGGGCCATCGTCGCCCAGCAGGCCTCGTCCTCTGGCTGGGCACGCGAGTCGGCCGAGATTCGGCTGACCCGGGGGCTGGCCATGGCCGTTCGGCTGGACCCGGTCGGCACCGCCCTCGCCGGGTTCCTGGACGGCACGCGGACGGTGCGGGACGCCATTGCGGTGTTCGCCGCAGCCGCCGGTGTGCCGGAAGACGCGCTGCTGCCGGAGGCGCCCGCGCTGGTACGGCGGCTGGTGGAGTTGGGGCTGGCGGTCGGCGTCCATTGAGGATTGCCCATTGCCAATCGGGTGATTCATCGGGCGAACGCGGATTGGGGATTGGCGCAATCCCGATTGGGGCATTGGTGATTGCGGCATTGCCGAGAACGTGACCCGGAAATCGGGCGGATGTCGCACTTGCATCGAGAGGTACCCCCCATGATGCGACTCCGATTACCGGCGGCGTGGTGGACCAGCCTGCTGGTGGCGGCCTTCCTCCTGCCGGCCACTGCATATGCACAAGACGGAAGCATTACCGGCACGGTGACCAATTCGGTGACGGGCGCCCCGATTGCAGGCGTGCCCATCTACATCATCAGGAGCGACAACCTCTCGGAGGCAGGGGTGGTTTTCGCCGAGGTGACGAATGGTTCCGGCGTCTACACGTTCACCGGGCCGCCCGCCGGGTACCACATCGCAGCCGTCCCCTCGGACGAGGGTCTCGACTTCGTCGACGAGATCTTCGGGGGGATCCGGGCGCCCATCGACTTTCCCGATCTTGCGGATGGGACCCCGGTCGTCGTCACGTCCGGCAACACCGCCACCGCGAACTTCGCCCTCCTGCCGGGGGGCCATGTGACGGGAACCGTCACTGACGCGGCGACTGGTGCCCCGCTGGCGAACGTCCTGGTCCAGTCCGTGTACCGCTACAACAACGGCGATTTCTGGCTCACCGACGCGATGACGGATGCCGCGGGACGCTACGACATCGGCGGACTGGCGCCGGGCCAGATCTTCCTGATCAGCCGGAGCTTCAACGCGCCCGGATATGTCGACGAGTACTGGGACAACAGCCCGTGCGTTGGCCCCTGCAGCGACTCGAGCGTCCAGGTGCCGGCGCCGTCGCCGATCACGATCGTGTCGGGAGTCACGGTCGCCGGCAGAGACTTCGCGCTGGATCCCGGGGGCGCCATCTCGGGCCGGATTACCAGCGCCGCGACCGGGCAACCCATCCCGAACATGACCGTGAACATCAATGCGCTCGTGAACAACACGCTGCGTTCGATGGGCAGCGTCTTCACCAACGCCGACGGCGTGTACCGCATGGCGGGGCTGGCCACCGGAACCTACTTCGCCAACACCGGCGTCGGCAACTCGGGCTACATGAACGAGCTCTACGACAACATCCTGTGCCCGCTCGGGTGCAACAACCTCCAGAGCGGCACGGAGATTCCGGTCACCGTCCGCAACACCTCCGGCGACCGTGACTTCCAGCTCGATAACACTGGCGGTGTCATCACCGGAACGGTCACCAGGGCGACCAATGGCACCCCCATCCCGAGCGTGACGGTCATCGCCGTCACACGGATTGGAACGGGCCTCTTCACGCGGACCGCCACGACCAACGCCAGCGGTGTCTACCGCCTGGCCGGTCTCACCCCCGGCACCTACTGGCTGTACACGTCGAACACATCGACGTGGGTGAACGAGATCTTCAACGACATCCCGTGCGTCGGAACGGGCTGTAACAACACAGCGGCGGCCGCGGTGGGAACACCGATTGCCGTCGGCCGTGGGGCCATGGTCTCGAACCAGAACTTCGCGCTGGTGGACGGCGCCTTCATCAGTGGCGTCGTTCGCGACAGCGTCTCGTTGACGCCGATTGCCGGGCAGACGGTCGAGCTCTCGATGCAGAGCGGCACTGGCGGGACGTTCGTCACATCCCGGCAGAGCGGAAACGATGGGTACTTCAGCTTTGGCGGCCTGACCGCCGGCGCCTATTTCCTGAACACGTCGGGGAGGACCGGCCACCAGAACGAGATCTACAACAACATCCCGTGCGGAGCAGGCGCGTGCACCAACTTCGGTTCGGCCACGCCGATCACCCTGGCCCTGGGCGCCCCCTTCAACGGCGGCAACTTCGACCTCGACCCGATTGCGGGCGGGCTGCGTGGCAGGATCACAAGCTCGGCGACCGGGCTTCCCCTGGCGGGCATCACCGTCAGCCTGTACCAGCGGGCCGGTGCGGGCGTCTTCGTGGCCAGCACGGTCACGAACTACCGTGGCAACTACTTCTTCAACTCGCTGCCGGCCGGGACCTACGTGGTGTTCACGAGCAACACACTCGGGTACCGCAACGAGATCTACGACGACATCCCGTGCACCGGTGCGTGCTCGGCGGCCACCGCGGTGTCGAGCGGTGCTGCCATCAACGTCACCAGTACCGCGTGGACGGCGGGCATCGACTTCGCGCTCGATGCCCGGGCGAGCGCGCCGGCGGCGCCGACGAACTTCCGCGTGGTCATGACGGGCACCACCGCCGTCTTCTCGTGGACGGCACCGGGTTCCAATACCGCCGGCTCGGCCACCAGCTACATCATCGACGCCGGCTTCTCGCCGGGGACCACGGCCGTCAGCCTCCCGGCCGGGACCGGCACCTCCTTCACGATTCCGAACGTCCCGCCGGGCACGTTCTACGTGCGAGTCCGCGCGCTCAACGCGGCCGGGTCCGGCCCGCCCTCGAACGAGGTGACGCTCGGCATGTCGACCGTGGGCGTCGCATTGCCCGAGGCGCCGATGAACGTGCAGGCGTTCATGCTCGAGGGGTTGCTGACGATGACCTGGCAGCAGCCGCCGCGCGGCGGCCCGGCCACGGGGTACATCGTTGAAGCCGGTTCGGCGAGCGGCCTCACGAACATCGGTTCGGTCGCCGTCACCGGGCGATCGCTGACGTTCGCCAACGTGCCGAACGGCTTCTACTTTCTGAGGGTTCGTGCCACCAACGCGGGTGGCGCCAGTGCGGCCTCGGCCGAAGTGCTCATCGTGGTCGGCGGCGTACCGGCACCCCCGGGCGCGCCGAACTTCACGTCCCACAGCGTGTCCGGGAGCACGGTCACGCTCAACTGGGTGGCGCCGACCAGCGGCACGCCGACCAGCTACGTTGTCGAGGCCGGCTCGGCTCCCGGCCTCTCGAACCTCGCCGTCGCCAACACCGGGAGCGCGGCAACAACGGTCAGCTTTGCCGGTGTGCCGCCCGGGACCTACTACGTCCGGCTCCGCGCAGTGAATGCGCAAGGGGCGAGCGTGGTGTCGAACGAGCGCCCCGTCGTCGTCCCGTAGTTCAGCGAGGCCTGGCACGGGACGTCCGTGCCGGGCTCGTCCATTGGCGATTGCCCGATGGGCAATGGGCAATCCCCAATGGTCAGGTGCGCCGCACGACCGCGTAGAGGGCGTCCATGGCGCACACCGCTGTGCCGCGCAGCGCCTCCGTGACGTGCGTACGGACCCGAGCCTGCTGCGGCGGCGTGAGCGCGTCCCACGCGGCACGGTTCGAGGTGCCCATGATGACGGGCCAGAACGCCTCGGGCGAGGCGAGCGGCATCTCCCAGCGGTCGTGCCCGATGGCCGGCGGGGGCAGTCCCGCGGCGGCGAGCACGGCGGCGATCTTCTCGGGAGTGTCGAGCCGCGACGCGTGCCCTGTCGTCTTCAGAGACGGCTCTTCGGCGACCACCGCATCCCAGAACAGCGCTTCACCGGGCGCCAGTACCTCCTGGCCCCACGCCGTGATCGCCAGCTGACCTCCGGGCGCGAGCCAGCCCCACGCGCGTGTCAGCATGCCGCGCATGTCCGGGACGAAGAACAGGCCGAACACCGAGACGATGGCCTCGAACGACGCTGGAGGGAACGTCAGGCTCTCCACGTCCGCACACTGGAACGTGGCCTGGCCGAGCCCGAGGGCGGCCGCCCTGGCCCGAGCCTGCTGCACGAGCGCATCGGTGAGGTCCACACCGAGCACCGAGCCCCTGGGGCCGACGGCTTCGGCGGCGGGCAGGGCCGAGGCCCCCGTGCCGCAACAGAGGTCCAGTACGCGCGCCCCCGGCTGGAGGCGCAGACGGTCGACCGTGCGGCGGCCGAAGTGGTGCCAGAAGGGGAGCGAGTCGAAGTGGTCTGCAGCGGCTGTATAAGTGGCCGCTACGCGGGCGCGCGTGTCCATTGCCAATCGCCGAATTGCCACATTGACGATTCATTGGCGACTCGGCGATCGGAGCATCGGGCATTCCATTGCTCAATTGCCCCAATCCCCCAATCCCCAATCACGAATGCCCCAATGCCCCAATCCGCCCTCGCCCGATGAATCGCCCGATTGGCAATGGGCAATCGCCAATGGACACGGCGTCACGACGCGACGCCCTCACTGCTTCGCCGCGACCACCGGGTTCTTCAGCGTCGTGACGCCCACGACCTCGACTTCGAATGTGTCCCCCGGCTTCATGGCCTGCGTCGTGCCGGGCGTGCCCGTGAAGATGACGTCGCCGGGCTCCAGCGTGATGTAGCGGCTCGTGTAGCTGACGACGTTGTCGATTGAGAAGATGAGCAGGTCCGTGGTCGTCTCCTGCACCACCTTGTCGTTGTGCCGGCCGATCAGCTTCAGCTTCGTGTAGTCGACATTGGTGACGAGGGCGGGGCCCATCGGACCGAACGTGTCCGCTGCCTTCGCGCGGAACCACTGCAGGTCCTGCTTCTGCCACGCCCGCTCGCTGACGTCGTTGCAGGCCGTGACGCCGAAGATGTGGTCCTTCACCTGCGCCTCGGTGATGTTCTGCGCCTCCTTGCCGATGACCACGCAGATTTCGGCCTCGTAGTGCACCGTGGTGGCATCGGCGGGGTAGATGATTGGCTGCTCGTGTCCCGTGAGCGTCGTCGGGAACTTGGCGAAGAGGCCGACGTACTTGGCGGGAGAGGCCTGCCCGATGTGGCTCTTGTAGTTGAGGCCGGCAGCAATCACCTTCTTCGGCTCCGCGGGCGCCAGGTATTTCACCTCCGCCGCCTTCACGGTCCGGCCCGTCGGCTTGGCCGAGCCGTCGATCGGGTTCCCGCTCAACTCACGGATGGTGGTGTCGTTGTTCTCGAAGATGCCCCAGGACGCCCGTCCACCCACCTCGTACTTCACGTACCGCACCTGCGCCTGCGCGAAGGCGGGAGCGACCGACGCCAGCACCGCGGCCACCACGCCCGACGCGATCCAACGATTTACCACCATACTCCTACGCCTCCAAGTCACCAGATAGATCCTCAGATCACCAGTCAGACCCCAGATCATCAGATAGATCCCCAGTTCATCAGATAGATCCCCAGATCACCACTTCACGAGCTCGATCACCAGATCACCACGTCCCCAGATCAGCAGATGCCACCTAGGCGGGATCCTTATCTCCTAGTACGCCCATGCCTCCCTTGTACTTCACGTCCTGCAGCTGCACGCGGATGCCATCCGGGGCCGTGAAATACAGCTCCTTCGTCTCACCGCGCATCCGGATGTTCGCCTTGATGCCGCGCGCCGTCAACTGCGCCAGCACCGCGTCCGCGTCGAAGTCCGGCATGCCGAGGCACAGGTGGTCGATGCGGCTGGCCGTCGCGTTGGCGGGCAGCGGGTAGATGCCGAGGAACCCGCTCCCGCAGTTGAGGTTGATGCCCGGATCCTGCCGCGTGAGGATGGGAAGCCCGAACAGATCCTGGTAGAACGACACGGACTTCTGCACGTCGGGTACGAAGACGCTCACGTGGTTGAACGACGCGACCGTGCCCACGGGCGCCGCCGCGGCCGCCGTCGTCGGCGCCGCCGCGGCCACCGTCAGCATGGCGAGGGCCCCGAGCAACTCACGCCGCGACATCCGCCCGTTCTCGTACTGCGTCAACAGCTGTTCGACTGGCTGTTCCATCGTTTGCTCCACGACCTCAGACCTCCAGCCCCAAAGACCTCAAGACCTCAAGGCCCCAAGACCCCAAGACACGGACCTCAGTCACGCGAATGCGGATGCTGCGCGTAGTGCTGTCGCAACAGATCCTTGCCGTAGTCGTTGCCGTTCGGTGTGCGCACCACCACGTGCACGTGCTCGCGATTCGGCAGGTCCGGATTTGCTGCCAGGTGCCGCAGGTTGGCCGGCCGCTGGTGGTCGAACTCGATGAGCACCACCGGACTGTGGATCCGGTAGTAGAACACGTCGGTGGGGCCGGTCCCGCCAATCCAGGCGAACCACGTGCGATCGAGGTGTTGCGTCACCTCCTCCATCCGGACGCGCGCGTGCCCCTCGCGCATGTTCCCGACGTACAACGACACCAGTTCCAGAAGGGCCTGCCGCTGGCCTGCCGTCAGCTCCGCCGCACGGATGCCGGCGTAGTCGAGGACCACGTTGTCCTTCCATGCCTCGGTGAGGTTGTCGTTGCCGGTCTTGCTCGCGCGGAGGACGGCCCTTGCGCGCTGCGCCGTGTCCAGCCCGTTGATCAGGGCCAGCCCCTTCGCTTGCTCCTCCTGCAGGATGGAGGTGCCCTTGTACTTGCCGGAGGTGGCCGTGACGGGCTCCGAGCCCGCGAAGTGTGGCGTCATCACCACCTGATCGCCGAGCACGAAGTAATTGACGATGGCGTGGTGGCCGTCGAGCTGCCAGCCCCAGGGCTCGGTAGCGGACGGCTCTCCCATCAGCGTCACGTGATACTTCCACTCGCCGTACTGCACGAAGTCGTTGCCGCTCAGCTCGCCGAGGGTCTCGTTGAGCTTCATGATGTCCTGCGTCAGCTTCAGGCCCTTCGCGCTGAGCGAGGCGCGGAGCAGGCCGAAGGCCGCCTCGCGCTGTGCCGTGCTCATGTCCTCGAAGCTCACGCCCTGCCGGCGGTAGAAGTGCTGGTTCATCCACTTACGCCACTCGGGGTCGCCGACCCCGAAGGTGGAAGCGCGCCGCTGGTCCGGCGTCAGGCTGGCGAGGAACGCCGCAGCGGCGACGCGAACCGGCTCGGTGGATACCCCGGTCGATCGCAGGGCAAACAGTCCCGGCTCCACGCTGCCCGTTGCCGTGAGTCCCTTGAAGGGCTCGGCCAGCCCCGTGACTTCGGCCTCCCGGGAGCGCACGCGGAACCGCTCCAGCAGGTCTGCGGACGACTGGCCCTGTGCAAGGGTGCCAGGATCGAGCGCGACGAGCGCGCTACCAGCCAGCGCGAGCGAGGCGACGACGACGAGGCGTGAGCGGCGCATGGCAACCTCCTGGCGTACCCCGGGGGACGTGGCGAGGGGCGGCGACATCCTACCATCGGCGCAGCCGGCCGCAGGAGCCAGGAACCCGGAACCCGGAACCCAGAACCCCGGAACCTGGAACCTGGAACCTGGAACCCGGAACTCCACGACGGGAGTGAAGTCCCGTCGCTCCGTGCGATCCCCGCGAAGCCCCATCTCGTCCCACCGATCGGCCCTCGATCAGGAACGGCCGTAAGATGTCCCCCATGCGATGGTTCACCGCGACCGTGGTGATGGCACTGGCGCTTGTCCCCGGCCCACGCGCGGCGGCACCGCCGGAGTGGCCCCAGTTCCGAGGGCCGCAGGGGGCGGGCGTCGCCGACGCATCGTCGCTCCCGGAACGCTGGTCGAAGACCGAGAACGTCGCCTGGTCCATCGAGGTGCCCGGCCGCGGGTGGTCGTCGCCCATCGTCTGGGGCGATCGCGTGTTCGTGACCTCCGCCATCTCACCGGGTGCCTTCAAGGCGCCATCCACCGGCATCTACGGTAACGATTACGCGGCGGAGCTCGCGAAGCAGGGCCTGTCCGACGACGAGGTCGTCAGGAAGGTGGTGAGCCGGGACATCGAGCTCACCGGCGAGACCGGCGACATCCGCTACATGGTCTACGCACTCGACGCCAAGAACGGCCGGGTGGTGTGGGATCGCGAGGCGCACCGCGGCACGCCGTTCGGTGGCCGCCATCGCAAGAACACCTACGCCTCCGAGACCCCGGTGACCGACGGCGAGCGCGTCTACGTGTCGTTCGGCGGCAATGTCGGCCTGTTCTGCTACTCGATGGACGGCGCGCTGCTGTGGACACGCGCATGGCCGCCGCAGCCCATCTACCTCGATTTCGGTACGGCCTCGTCGCCGGTGGTGCACCAGGGGCGCGTCTACCAACTGCACGACAACGACGGCGAGTCGTTCCTGGCCGCGCTCGACGCGAAGACCGGCGCCGAGCTGTGGAAGGTCGCGCGCGGCAAGGCCGCGCCCATGGCGTCCGGCTGGGCGACGCCGTTCATCTGGGACACGGGCACGCGCACGGAAGTGGTCACCATCGGCCGCGGCCAGGTCGTCAGCTACGACACGAATGGCAGGGAGCTGTGGCGGCTGCGAGGCATGACGCAGGCGACGCCGAGCCCCGTGGCGGCCGATGGCCTCCTGTACGTCGGATCGGGATCGCAGGGCGATTCCAACCGGCCGCTGCTGGCCGTGCGCCCGGGCGCGGCCGGTGACATCTCGCTGGCGGCCGACCAGGACGCCAACGCGTTCGTCGCATGGCGGTTGCCGCGCTTCTCGGCCTACACGCCCTCGCCGCTCGTCTACCGCGGCCGTGTCTACTCCGTCAACGACAACGGCATCCTGCAGGTGGCTGACGCGAGGACGGGCAAGGACGTCTTCAGGGCGCGCGTGGGCGGCGGCGGCCACACGTTCTCGAGCTCGCCGGTAGCGAGCCAGGGCCGGATCTACCTGCTCAGCGAGGACGGCGAGACGTTCGTACTTCGGGCCGGCGATCGCTACGACGAGATCGCCAGGAACAGCCTCGACGAGATGAGCCTGGCCTCGCCGGCCGCCGACGCCGACAGTCTCTACGTGCGGACGCAGACCAGGCTGTATCGACTTCGGAACCGGTAGTCGCCGTGCGCCGGACGAGACTCCGCCGCCACATCGAGCGCCGTGGTGAAGGTCACCAGACTATTCTGGCTGTGACGCGTGGGCCCGGCCATCGTCCGTGTCGCGCGCGCTTGCGGCAAACGCGCGCAGGCGCGCTTCCACGAGGGCGTTGACGCTGCCGGGGGCGAACGCGCCGGACGCGTCGCGGGTGCCGGCGTCCTGGCCCGTGACGAGCTCGAGGGCCTCGTCCACATGGCCCACCGTGTACACGTGGAAGCGGCCGGCGGCGACCGCGTCGATCACGTCCTGCCGCAGCATCAGGTTCTTCGCGTTCGTCCGCGGGATCACGACCCCCTGGTCGCCGCTGAGGCCGCGCTCCCGGCAGAGATCGAAGAAGCCTTCGACCTTCTCGTTGACGCCGCCGATGCTCTGGACGTCGCCGTGCTGGTTGACCGAACCAGTGACGGCGAACGTCTGGTGCACCGGTACCCCGGCCAGGGCGGACAGCAGCGCGCAGAGCTCCGCCAGCGACGCGCTGTCGCCTTCGACGCCGCCGTACGATTGCTCGAAGACCAGGGTGGCCGAGAGCGAGAGCGGCACGCCGGGCGCGTAGCGAGCGGCGAGATACCCGGTGAGGATCAGCACGCCCTTCGAGTGGATCGGGCCGCCGAGCTTCACCTCCCGCTCGATATCGATCACCTCGCCCTCGCCGAGCCGCGCACTGGCCGTGATCCGCGTCGGGTAGCCGAAGAGGTGATCGCCCAGTTGGACGACCGACAGCCCGTTCACCTGCCCCACGCGCCGGCCAGTGGTCGACACGAGCAGGTCGTCTCTGAGCATGGCCTCGCGTATGCGCTCGCGCACGCGGCCGGAGCGCAGCCGCTGCGCGTCGATGGCGGCCTGGACGTCCACGGCGGTGGCCACGGCGCGTCCGGTGTGTCCGGCCCAGTAGTCGGTCTCCCGCAGCAGATCGAGCACGGGCCGCATCTGCACCGACAGCTTGCCGGCGTCTCCGGCCGACCGTGCGGCGTGCTCGATGACGCGGGCGACGGCCGTGCGATCGAACGGGCGGAGCCCCTCCTTGCGCACGAGCGCCGCAATGAGCGTGGCGTAGGTCTCCTGTGCCTCGGGACCGCGGTCCATGCTCTCCTCGAAGTCCACGAGCACCTTGAACAGCTCCAGAAACTCGGGATCCACGGCGGCCAGCAGGTAGTAGAGCTGGCGCTCGCCGATCAGGACGAGCTTGGTGGCCCCGAGGGGCACGGGCGTCGGCTCGAGCGACACCGTGGCCGCGAGGCCCAGCGTCTGTCCGAGGGACTCGATGCGGATTTCGCCGGTCCGCACGGCGCGCTTCAAGGCCTCCCACGCAAAAGGGGACTGCAGCACCTTCAGCGCGTCGAGCATCAGGTAGCCGCCCGCCGCGCGGTGGAGCGCTCCGGCCTTGATCAGCGTGAAGTTCGTGACCAGGGCGCCGAACTGGGTTTCGTGCTCGACGTTCCCGACGATGTTCGCGTACGTGGGGTTGTCCTCGTAGACGACGGGCGCGCCCGCCAGGCCGTCCCGATCCACGAGCACGTTGATGTGATAGCGCCGGAAGGGGCCGTCGGCGCGTTCCTGTCGCAGCGCACGCCGGAGCGCGGCTTCCATGCCCTCCTGGCCGCCCTCGAGGAACTCGTTGGCGCTGTCGACGACATCGACCTCGACCTGATCGAGATAGGCCATCACGTGCGCGAGGTCGCCGTAGCGGGCCCGCAGTCCGTTGAGCACCTGGCGCGCCGTGGCCGCCGCCATGGCGCGGTCGAGCGCCTTGGCCTCCTCGTAGTGCTCGCGCGCCCACCGGTTGAACTTGCGCAGGAGATCCTCCAGCTCTTCGCCCACCCGCTCCATCGCCGCCTGGCGCGTCCGGCGCTCCTCGGGAGCGAGCGTGCTGAAGGCGTCGGCATCGATGGTCTCGCCATTGCGGATGGGTGCGATCGCGATGCCCATCCCGGTCTGCACGACGGCCACCTCGTGCTGCCGGGCCCGCTCCTGGACCTCGGCCATCGCGCGTTCCTGCTGCTTCTTGAAGTGCTCGCCGATCTGCTGCTTGCGCGTCCGGTACTCCTCGCTCTCGAACGTCGCCCGCATCGTCACGCGGAGCTCCGACACCGCCGCCGCCATGTCGCGCTGCAGCCCCGTGGCCTTGCCCGGGGGCAGCTCCAGCGCGCGGGGCCGGCCGGGGTTGGTGAAGTCGTGGACGTAGCACCAGTCGGAGGGCACCGGCTCCCGGGCCGCCTGCGCCTCGAGGAACTGCCGCAGCAGCGTCAGCTTGCCGACGCCGGGCGGGCCCACGGCGAAGAGGTTGTAGCCGTGTCGCCGGATGCCGACGCCGAACTGCAACGACTGGACGGCCCGATCCTGCCCGACCACGACGGGCGCGGCGGGGGCGTCAGCGGTGGAGTCGAACGGGATGCCCGAGGCGGGACAGGCCTTGTACAGCAGGTCGGAGGCGAGTCTGGTGGCGGCGCACACGCAGGCGATTATGGCGCACGTCGGCCCGACTGGCGGTCCCCGGTCGCGCTAAGCTATGCGCGACCGTGATGCCCGACCGCCCCGAGGCCCGACCCGGCGCCGTGCGCGCCCTCGATACGGCCGGCGCCAAGGTGCGGCGGCGGCTGGTGCCGTTCCTCTTCCTCCTCTACATCTTCGCGTACCTGGATCGGATCAACGTCGGCTTCGCCTCGCTCCAGATGAACGAGGCGCTCGGTTTCTCCGCCGCGGTCTATGGCTTCGGGGCCGGCATCTTCTTCCTCAGCTACACGGCCTTCGAGATCCCGAGCAACATCATCCTGGCGCGCGTCGGGGCGCGGCGCTGGATCGCGCGCATCATGATTACCTGGGGCCTGGCCTCGGCCGCGATGATGTTCGTGCGCGACGCCAGCAGCTTCTACACGCTTCGCTTCGTGCTCGGGGCGGCAGAGGCAGGCTTCTTCCCAGGCATCATCTACTACCTGACGCGCTGGGTGCCCTCGCGCGAGCGCGCGCGCACGGTCGCGAGCTTCATGACCGCGGTCGTCACGGCCGGTATCGTCGGCGGGCCCATCTCCGGCGCGCTGCTGTCGATGGACGGACTGGCCGGGCTCGCGGGCTGGCAGTGGATGTTCCTGCTCGAGGGCATCCCGGCAACCATCCTGGGCATCGTCGTGCTGCGCGTGCTGGTCGAGACCCCGACCGATGCGCCGTGGCTCACGGCAGAGGAGAAGGCCGCGCTGATGGGTCGCCTGGAGGAGGAGGGCAGGACGGCCTCCGGTCGCGCGCACGGCGTGCTCGACGCGCTGCGGCACCCATGGGTCTGGGTGCTCGCGCTCGTGTACTTCGTCGTGCCCGTCGCGTTGTACGCGTTCGGGTTCTTCCTGCCGCAGATCCTGCAGGCGGCCTTCGCCGGGACGCCGTTTCAGATCGGGCTGCTGAGCGCGATTCCCTACCTGGCGGGTGCGGCCGGCATGATCGTCACGTCCCGATACTCGGACCGATCGGGCGAGCGGCGGCGATATGTGGCCGCCGGTGCGGCGGTCGCCGGCGCGGCCTTCATCGCCACGGCGTTCGTGCAGGGGCTCGGCCCGTCGATCGTGCTCCTCTCCATCGCCATGCTCGGCCTGTCGACGATGTTCGGCCCCTTCTGGACGCTCGCCACCTCGTTCGTCCACGGCGCAGGGGCGGCCGCCGGCATCGCGCTGATCAACTCGATTGGCAACGTCGGCGGCTTCGTGGGCCCGTACGGCATCGGGTACCTGCGCGATGCGACCAGCGGCTTCTCCAGCGGCCTGATCGCGATCGGCATCGTCGTCATCGCCGGCGGCGCGCTGGTGCTGGCCGTGCCCGATCCCGCGCGACGCGCACCCTGATCGGCGCCGTTTCGCGATCCCGGGGCCGTGCGCGCGACGCGCCGCCGACGCTCGCGTCCCGCGAGGGCTGGTCACGCTCCGACGGGTCTGCTACCGTGGGGATGGAGGCAATCCATGACTCGCCAATTTCTTCGACTCGCCTTCCTGGCTGCGATCGTGGTCGGGCTGACCGCGTGCTCGCCGAAGCCGAGCGAGACCGAGCAGAAGCTCGCCGAGCTCGAGAAGCAGCTCGAGGCGACGAAACAGGAACTGGCCGCGAAGGCCGCCGAGGCCGGCGCGGCGGCATCGGGTGCGGCCGAGATCGCTGCGGGCGCCCAGGCGACTGCGGCCGCAGCCACCGAGCAGGCGGCGTCGATCGCGGCCGCCCAGACCGGGAATCGCGAGGCGGCCGAGCGCGCCGCGCAGGCCGCGGACCAGGCCAGCCGCGATCGTGCGGCCACCGATCGCGCCCTTGCGGGTCAGAGCAAGGCTCTCGCCGATCAGAACAAGGCCCTGGCCGACCAGAAGCAGGCGCTCGCGGAGCAGAAGGCCGCGACCGAACGGCAGGCCGAGGAGAACGAGCGACTCAGACGCGAGCTGGAGGAGATGAAGCCGCGCGAGTTCACGCTGCCGGCCGGCACGGTGATTCCCGTCAGGACCACTGCCGCGCTCTCCACCAAGTCCGTCAAGGACGGCTCGGTGTTCGATGCCCTGCTGGAGAAGGACCTCGTCGTCGATGGCACGACGCTGGCCAAGGCGGGATCGCGTGTGGGCTGCGTGGTGGTGTCGAGCGATCCGGGTGGCCGGGTGAAGGGCGTGGCCAGCCTGTCGGTGTCGGCGCGGTCGATTGCCGGCGTCGGGGGCAACACGCTCAACGTGAGAACCGACAGCTACAGCGTCGAGGCCGGCAGCACGAAGGGTCGCGATGCGGCGCGCACGGGGATTGCCGCCGGCGCCGGCGCGGTGATCGGCGCCATCGCGGGCGGCGGGAAGGGCGCGGCCATCGGCGCCGGTGCCGGTGCGGCCGCCGGCACGGGGGTCAACATGGCCACCCGTGGCGATCCGGCCGTGATCCCCACCGAGACGCTGATTGAGTTCACGTTGTCGGCGCCGTCGACGGTCGTCATCCGGAAATAGGCATGGCGCAGCCGGGTCCCCGCGTGCGTGCCGCGTTCCTCGCGGCGCTCGTCATCGCCATGCCCGTTGCGGGCCGCGCCCAGGGCGGCGTGACCGACGCTGCCAGGGTGCAGCCCCCCGCTGGCCGAGAGTCGCCCGTCGAGATCGCGCCCGATTCGCCGAGGGCATCCGTCATGGCCTTTCTGGACGCCAGCCGGACAGGACGCTGGCAGGAAGCCGCCGGCTACCTGGCCCTGCCGACCGACCTGGCGCCACGTGGTCCACAGCTCGCCGAACGGCTGAAGGCCGTCCTCGACCGGCATCTCTGGATCGACGTCGATCAGGTCTCTCCAGCCTCTGGCGGGCGCACCGACGATGGGCTCGCCCCCGGCGTTGAGGAGATCGGTGTCCTCCGGGTGGGCGACCAGCCGGCCACCCCTCTCCGGCTCGTGCGCGTCGTCGAGGCCGATTCCGTGCACTGGGCGTTCGCGACCGCAGCCGTCCAGCAGATCGACGCGTGGTACGCGTCGCTGGAGGGCCGCTGGCTGATGGACCTGCTGGTGCGGTATCACCTCGACGCGCTGCTGAGGTCCGGGCCCTTCGACGTGATGTGGTGGCAGTGGATCGCCTTGCTGGCGGCCTCCGTGGCCGCGTGGGCCGGCGGGCGACTGCTCGGCGGCGTCACACGCGCGATCCTCCGCCGCGTGGCTGCTCACACCGACACCACGTGGGACGACAAGCTCCTCGTCAGCGTCGGACCGCCGATCAGCGTCGGCTGGGGCCTGTTCGTGTTCGCCGTCCTTGGCCATTCGATTGGGCTTTCCATCCGATCTGAAGGCATCATCGAGCAGTTCGTCCGCGCGGCGGCGGTCGCCACGTTCTTCTGGGCGTTGTGGCGCTCGGTCAACGTCTTCGTCGATTTCCTGCTGTTGCGTCCGTGGGCGGCGGACAGCCCGTCGGCGCGGCACCTCTTCACCATCGGCGCGAACCTCGCCAAGGGCGTGATTGCGGGGCTTGGTGTCCTCGCGTTACTGGCCGCCTTCGGCTTCCAGGTGACGACGGTGCTCGCCGGCCTCGGCATCGGCGGCCTCGCGCTGGCCTTCGGCGCGCAGAAGACGGTGGAGAACCTGTTCGGATCGATGGCGCTCGCCGTGGATCAGCCGTTCCGGGTCGGCGACTTCGTGCGCGTCGGGGACTTCACCGGCACCGTGGAAGACATAGGCCTGCGATCGACGCGGTTCCGCACCCCGGATCGCACGCTCATCAGCATCCCCAATGGCGCACTGGCGGACCAGCGCCTCGAGTCGCTCGCCGAGCGGGATCGCATGCGCCTGGCGGCGGTGATCGGGCTCGAGTACCGCACCACGCGGCCGCAGATGGAGCAGGTGCTCGCCGGCTTCCGGCGCGTGCTGGAGTCGCACCCGCGGATCTGGCGGGACACGATCGTCGTGGCCTTCAGCCAGCTTGGTGCGAACTCCCTGGATATCGAGGTCGTCGCCTGGTTCCAGACCCAGAGTCCGCTGGAGTTCAACCAGTACCGCCAGGAGGTGCTGCTCGACTTCATGCGCGTGGTCGAGGAGGCAGGCACGGCCTTCGCGTTCCCGACGCGAACCGTGCACCTGGTGGGCACCGCGACCGGAACCCCTCCGGAACGGGCGTGATCCGCAGGCAAGACCCCAAGACCCCAAGACCTCAAGACCTCAAGACCCCCGTCACCGATACCAGTCCGCCAGGCGCACGTCGATGCCGTCGGCGGCCAGTGCGGACTTCACGGTCTCCAGCCCGCGGGTCGTCGGCACGCCGCGCGGCTCGCCCCTCGTCACACGCGTGACCCAGTCCTGATCGTAGTGATACGGATACACGACGCGCGGACGGAACGCGCGGATGCAGGCGATGGCGGCCTCCGGTTCCATCCGCTTCAGCGGCAGGTTCAACGGGAAGAACGCGATGTCGACGTCCTTCTGCGCGACGATCTCCGGCACGCACTCGGTAACGCCGACCACGTACACGCGGAGCCCGCCCACGGTGACGATGTAGCCGTTCGCCTCTCCCTTCGGGTGGAACGGCTCGCCCGGCGTGAGATCGTAGGCGGCGACGGCCTCGACGACGACACCCGCGATCTCGCGGCGCTCGCCGTTCTTCATCACGATGCCGTCCGGCACGCGGGTCAGCCCGTTGGATGCGATGACCACGGGGGCCCCTGGCTTGCGCAGCGCGGCGATCGCCTTGACGTCGAGGTGATGGCCGGGGTCGTCGGTGACCAGGATCAGGTCCGCCGGCCTGGCCGCGCCGAGGTCCGCCACGCTCCACGGATCGATCTGAATCACCCGGCCCGCGTGCTCGATCTGGATGCTGGAGTGGATGAACGGGGTGATCGTGACGTCGCCGCCCCTGGCCCGGAACACGTCGCCGACAGGCGCTTCGCGTGCCACGGCCGGGAACACGAAAGACACGAAGAACACGAAGAACACGACAGGAAGAGAGAATCGAGGTTTCAGGGACATCGTTCCAGGTGGTACCAGCGGCGTTTGTCTTCGTGTCCTTCGTGTCCTTCGTGTTTCGTGCGGTCTCACGGCAGGGCGTAGGCGACGAGCTCGGCTGGCAGCGTCGGGCTGCTGACGGCCACGACGAGGAACTGCTTGCCGCCGAGCATGTAGGTCATTGGCGAGCCCGTTTGTGCGCCGGGCATGCGGACGGCGCCGAGCTCGACACCCGTCTTCTTGTCGTAGGCGCGCAGCATCGCGCCGCGGGTACCGTCCGGCATGCGCACGGTGCCGCCCTCGCCGGAGATGAGCAGCGTCCTGGTGACCAGTGTCCCGATGCCGCCGGAGCTGCCGCCCGCGCCGCCGGGACGTCCGGTGCGAGGGATCGCGACCCCCTTCAGCGCGGGATTCTCCTTCACCGTATCCGGTGTCTCGCCGTGCGCAATCTGCCACGCGATCTCCCCGCGGGTGAGATCGATGGCCGAGATGCGGCCCCAGGGCGGCTTCACGAGGGGCAGGCCCCGCACGCTCAGCGCGCCACCACTTTCGTCCACCGCGCCGCCGGCCGTGACGTAGTGCATGTCGGACCGCTTCGGGTCGTTCACCATCGACAGCACGCGCAGCAGCGTGTGCGAGTAGACGTAGAGCATCCCTGTCTCGGGATCGAAGGAACCGCCCGGCCAGTTCGGCCCGTTCGGGATGAAGAGCAGCCCCTCCTTGCCGCCCTCGCCGCGTACGATGGGCGGCGTGTAGACGGGGCCAATCTTGTACTTCGCGAGCAGGGCCAGGGCCTCGGCCTTCAGCTCGGGCGTGAAGTCGATCGCGTAGTCTTCGAGGAAGCCCTGGCGCTCGAAGGCCGGGGGCCTGGTGGGGAAGGGCTGTGTGGGGGAGTACCACTCGCGCGGGACGGTGCCGCGCTCCACCGGACGCTCCTCGATGGGCCATACGGGCTCGCCGGTACGGCGATCGAACACGAACAGGAAACCCTGCTTGGTGGGCTGGGCGACGGCCTGGATGAGCCGCCCATTGACGGTGATGTCCGCCAGGATCGGCGCACAGGGCACGTCGTAGTCCCAGATGGGGTGGTGCACGAACTGGTAGTGCCAGATGCGCCGGCCGGTTTCGAGCTCGACTGCGACGAGGCTCTCCCCAAACAGGTTGTTCCCTGGCCGATGGCCGCCGTAGTAGTCGCCGGTGGGGATCTCCACGGGCAGGTAGGCGATACCGAGCTGCTCGTCCACCGCCATCTGCGTCCAGACGCCCGTGTTGCCCGTGTGCTCCCACGAGCCTTCCAGCCAGGTGTCGTTCCCGAACTCGCCGGGCTGCGGGATGGTGTGGAAGATCCAGAGACGCTTGCCGGTACGCGCGTCGAATCCCCGTATGTAGCCCTTCGCGTTCTTGAAGCTCCGTGGCACGCTGCCCGCCCGGTGCGCTGCCCCGACCAGCACCACGTTCCTGGCCACGACGGGCGCACCGTTCCACGCGATCTCGCCCTCGATCGGATCGAGATCCTGGTCGATGTCCTTCTTCAGATCCACGACACCGTCCACGCCGAAGTCCTTCAGGGGACGGCCCGTCTTCGCGTCGAGGCCCACGAGCTGATACCCGATGGTGACGTAGAAGACGCGCTCGTCGCCCTTCCCGTCGGTCCAGTAGCCCACGCCGCGGCCCGACAGGCGCCGCGACGACCGCTGCGCGCGCGTGCCTTCCTCAAAGCGATGCATCCAGAGCAGCTCGCCGGTCCTGGCATCGATGGCGACGGCGTTCCGGTGCTCGCCCGCCGTGGCGTACAGCACGCCGCCCACCATCAGGGGCGTGGTCTGCAGGTTGAAGTCGGGGCGCGCGCCGAGGTTGTCGGTCTTGAACCGCCAGGCGACCTGCAGCGTGCTGAAGTTGGAGGCGTCGATCTGATCGAGCGGCGCGTAGCGCGTGACGCCCAGGTCACCGCCCCAGGTCCGCCACTCGCCACCCTGCGCGCCCTGCTGCGCCGCGAGCGTGGCCGGCGTTACGAATAGACACCACGAAGACACGAAGGACACGACGATCGGCACGAAGGCTCTCAAGGGGGGTACTTGTCCGAGCGGCATTTTCTTCCCTGGAAATCCTTCGTGCGTCCTTCGTGTCCTTCCTGCCTTCGTGGTTTCGTTCGTTACTGCTGCCGGTCGTCGTTGGTCGATCGCACACCCTTCCGCCGTTGTGCGAGCTCCTCCCGGTATTGCGCGTCGGTGAGGAACGCGATGTCCGTCCACCCGTGCCCCATCTCGTCCATCGTCCGGCTGCCCCAGCCGATCCACGCCGTCGGGTCGGGGTTGTGCCGGTTGTTGGCCGTGTTGTCGTGCCACGAGATGGTGTGGAGGATGGTGCCCGCCGGGAACAGGTGCGGCGTCTTGTACTTATAGGTGATCTGCCAGGTCTGCTCGTAGTGCGTGACGTCGGTCAGCATCTCGCGGCGGCCATCCGGGTGGATGGCCTCGAGCTGCATCCGCGTGCCGCGGAAGTGCATGTGCGGCTGGAAGCTGATGATGAGGGCCGGCTTCGGCAGCGGCCAGAAGCGCTCGTGCCGGACCACCGAGTTCGGGGGGATGCTCAGCAGGGCGGCTGCGTGCAGCGGGTTCTCCTCGATCAGCGCGCCCACCGGCATCGAGGGCTCGTCGATCGACAGCTTGTGCCCGGCACGGAGGAGCAGGTCCTCGATTCGCTCGCGGTTGAGCACCCAGTCGTTGCCGACGCCGGTCCGGATGCGGTGCGAGGTGACGACGTGTTTCGGGACGACCCCCTTGGGGTAGAACTTGATGCCCACGCGCATCCGGTCGTAGGTCTCCTCGCCATAGGGGTGATAGTGCCCCTCGATGCGGAAGACCGAGCCCTTCTTGAGCACCTTCGCGGACCCGTCCGGGAAGATGTCGGCGTCGTTGCCCGCGCCGTACTCGATCAGGTCCAGCGACTGGCCGACGTTCGATCCCATCCCGAGGCCAAGCCCCTCTGTGTCGGTGCCCTCCGGCATGTCGACGTAGACGTGGGCATGGTGCACGGCGCGCATCGCATCGGGGATGATCTGCACCCACTTCACGTAGCGATCCTCGGTGAGTCCTGGATCCACTTCCTCGGTGGGCGTGAAGTCCGGGCCCTCGGCCGGAATCCTGAAGCCCCTGGCCATCCGCACCACGAGATCGGGCTCACCGTAGGTCCACTCCGAGCCCGCCTTGAACTCCAGCGGCGGCGGTGCGTCGGCCCTCAGGCCTTCGGGGGCGCCGGCATCCACCCACGCGCCGATCAGGGCGATCTGCGCGTCGGAGAGCGACGGGTCCGGGGAGTACTCGCCGATGCTCCGGTCCAGGTGCCACGGTGGCATCTCGCGCTTCGCAGTCTTCTGCTTGATGGCGCGCGCCCACGGCCGCACGTCCGTGTAGGTCATCAGGGACATCGGCGCGGAGGTGCCGGGGTGGTGACAGCCCTGGCAGGACTTCTGGAGGATGGGCAGCACGTCCTTCGTGAACGTGGGGCTCGCGGTGCCCGCGCGCGCTTGCGCCTGCGGTGCGGTGGACACGCCGGCCGGGGCCAGCAGGGCGACGGCGACGGCCAATCCGAGCGGACACGACAACCTCGCAGCCAGGACCATACAGGCCTCCTCGTTCTTGCGCTCCGCCGTGGTCGCGCATACTGTAGCACCCTCGGAGGCGCTGATGAGGGGTCGATTAGCCGCTGCGGCGTTGCTCGGCATGGCGGTCCTCGGGGGACTGACGCTGGGCGCCCGAACGCAGACGAACCAGCCCATTTACCCCGTCTACGATGGGTTCCTGAAGAACCCCGACGGCAGCTACACGCTGTCGTTTGCCTATTTCAGCCACAACGCCGACACGGTCACCATCGCGCCGGGGCCGTCCAACGCGTTTGGTCCGGCGCCGGGCGATCGGCTGCAGCCCACCGTGTTCAAGCCCGGCCATTGGCGCTTTCAGTGCGTGATGGTGGTGCCGCCCGACTTCGACGGCAAGCTGCGGTGGTCGCTCACCTACGCGGGCACGACCACCGGCACCAGCGAGCGGATGCTGCAGTCGAACTGGAACCTCGTCGAGGGCGCCGCCGCGCTCGCGAAGATCGACTACGCGAAGGTCCCGAAAGGCGTGTGTCTGAACCGTCCGCCCACGGTGCGGGTTCTCGGGCTGACACCACGGCGTGACGAGGTTCCGGTGATGACGGTCGGGGTCAACGAGGCGCTGAACCTCTTCGGCAGTGCCCATGACGAAGGCCTGCCGCGCGGGCGCGCGCTCGCGGCGGAGTGGAAGGTGCTGAAGGGGCCGGGCCGCGTGATCTTCGCCCCTCCCGCCTCCGCGCGGACGAAGGCCACGTTCGCCACGCCTGGCCTCTACGAACTGGAGTTGTCAGCCACCGACGGCGAATTCACCGAGCGCGTGCGGCTCAATGTCACCGTCCAGTAATCGTTCGACGCACGGGCTCCGCTCGCCGCGGCGACGATGGAGGCGACGAAGCGGCCCTCGAAGTCCCCTTCCCGCGAGCGGAGCACGGCGAGCGGCGCCACGAGCGTACGCAGCTCGCCTGGGTGCAGCAGGAATGCGGGATTGGTCGGCCGCCCGCGGGTGGCTTGCGCGATCGTGAACGTCTCGTACACCAGCCGACCGCCCGGAGCGAGCGCGCGACGAAGCGCCGGGAACAGCGGCCGGTGGAGGTAGTTGAAGACGACGATCGCGTCGTACTTCGCCTGTCCGAGATCCGGTGGTGGGTCGCGTTCGAGGTCGAGCACCTTGCATTCGACGTCCAGCCTCTCCTCGCGCGCCGCGGCCAGGACGCCGGCCACGGCGTCCGGATCGCGATCGATGGCGTTCACGCGGAATCCGGCGCGCGCCAGGAACAGCGCGTGCCGCCCGCGGCCGCACGCGACGTCGAGCACCAGCCCTCCGCGCGGCAAGAAGGCCAGGTGCTTCACCAGCCACGGCGAGGGCGCGCCAGGCGCATGTGGAGCAGTCACACACGTCTGTCTATCACGTGTGCCGGCAGTCCTCTTCGTAGGGCCCCTCACCGCGCCGTCAGCGGCCCGGATGAAGCGGTATACTCCCCGCACTCCACTCCCGAGGACACCTGCGTGATCGAGGTCACCGACGTCGTCAAACGATACGGTTCGAACACGGTGCTCAACCGCGCCACCTTCCAGATCGCGGAGGCGCAGCTCACCACCCTCCTCGGTCCCTCGGGGTGTGGCAAGTCCACCATGCTGCGCTGCCTGAACCGGCTGGAACGCTTCGACGCCGGCCGGATTCGCCTGGGCGACGTCGAGCTGCACGGGACGTCGACCCACGATCTGTCCCGCGCGGAGGAGGACGACCTGGTCCACCGCGTGCGCGCCCACGTCGGCATCGTGTTCCAGAACTTCAACCTCTTCCCGCACCTCACGGCCCTCGGCAACGTGATCGAGGCGCCCATGACCGTGAAGAAGCAGACCCGCGCGCAGGCCGAGGAGGTGGGGCGGCACTACCTGGAGCGCGTGGGGCTGTCTGGGAAGGAGGATCACTACCCGGCCCAGTTGTCCGGCGGCCAGCAGCAGCGCGTCGCCATCGCCCGCGCGCTCGCCATGGAGCCGGCCGTGGTGCTGTTCGACGAGCCCACCTCGGCGCTCGACCCACGGCTCGTGCGCGAGATGACGACGCTGCTGCGTGCACTCGACGACCACAAGAAGACCCTGGTGGTGGTCTCGCACGACATGGACTTCGCGCGGGCGATCTCCGACCAGGTCATCTACTTCGAGGGCGGACGGGCCGTCGAGTCGGGGCCGGCGAGCGTCATCTTCGGCAATCCCACGCAGCCGGAAACACGGTCCTTCATGGAGAGCTTCCACGGCGGACGAGCCGACGCGGGCGCGTGACGCCGCGAGGCAGGAGGATGTGATGAGACGGTCCGTCCTGGTGTGGGCGTGCCTGTTCGCGATGGTCCTGGCCGGGACGCTCCAGGCCCAGTCGGTGCTCGACCGCGTGCGCGAGAACGGGCGCCTGCGCATCGGGATCGACGCCACCTATCCACCCTTCGGCATCGCCGAGGGCGGGGACTTCAGCGGCTTCGACGTGGACATCGGCCGCGCGGTGGCGCGGGAGCTGGGCGTCGAGGCCGAGTTCATCAACGCGAGCTTCGACGGCGTATTCCCGGCGCTCCAGAACGGCACGTTCGACGTGGTGATCTCGGCCGTCACCATCACGCCGGAGCGCCGCCAGACGCTGCTGTTCTCGGACCCGTACATCGACGCCGGCCAGGGACTGGCCGTGCGCACCGACAGCCCGATCACCGGCATGGAGGGACTGTCCGGACGGACGGTCGGCGTGCAGATCAACACGACGGCGCAGTTCGCCATGGAGCAGCAACCGGGCGTCGTCCTCGCGAAGTACAACACGATTGACCTGGCCCTGCTCGACCTACAGAACGGCCGCGTGGATGCCGTCGCCAGCGACGCGCCCGTCCTGCGCTACATGATCCAGATGAGCTTTCCGGGTCTGAAGACGGCAGGCCGCGAGTACACCGACGAGCAGTTCGGCATCGTGCTCGCGCGCGGCAGCGACGACCTCCGCCGCGCGGTGAATGCCGCCCTCTGGCGCATCCAGGACAGCGGGGAGTACGCGAAGGTGCATGCTCGCTGGTTCGGCGAGGGTGCGGAGACCCGGACAGGGCCCGCAACGGCCGCACCGGCGTTCGACACCGGCCTGGTGGCGAGGACGTGGACCATCTTCCTTCGTGGCCTGTGGATGACGGCGGTGATGGCCGCGTCGAGCCTCACCCTCGGGCTGCCGTTCGGGCTGCTGCTGGCCCTGGCGCGCGTGCAGTCCCGGCGTGCCCTCGCGGCCCCGGCCGCGCTCTACGTGGAAGTGATGCGCGGCACCCCGCTGCTCGTGCAGATCCTGTTCATTTACTTCGTCCTGCCGGGCCTGGGCGTGAAGCTGCCCGCGTATGCCAGCGGCATCGTGGCGCTCACGCTGAACGCCGCGGCGTACATCTCGGAGATCATCCGTGCGGGCATCCTGTCGATCGACGCGGGGCAGATGGAAGCCGCGCGGGCGCTCGGCATGAGCTACTGGCAGGCGATGCGCCGCATCATCCTGCCGCAGACCTTCCGCCGCGTCGTGCCGCCGCTGACCAACGAGGGCATCGCTCTGCTGAAGGACTCGTCGCTCGTGTCGGTCATCGGCCTCACCGAGCTGGCGCGCACCGGGCAGGAGCTGGCCAGCCGCCACGCCGCGCCGCTCACCATCTGGCCGCTCGTAGCCCTGCTGTACCTGGCGCTGACCTTCCCCCTCACGCGCGTGGCGGAGTACCTGGAGCGCCGGTGGCGCCCCGTCACCCGCGCCTGAGGGCGGTCTCCTTCAGGGCTCGACGCATCTCGGTCGCGAGCCACTGCGCCTCGTCTTTCTTCAACATCGGCGATGCGGAGGGTGTGAGCAGGCTGAACCCGTCCGACTTGAGGTAGACCGACTTCCCGAGGTTCGCGATCTTGTTGTACGGCGGCCGCGCGTAGCGGCGTGGCCACGGACGCAGGCCGCGACGCACGCGCACCTCGTCAGGCGCGATCTCCACCTTGCGCACCCGCATGGTCCAGTCGAGCGCGGAGAACCCGCCAATCACGCTCGCCCCGATCAGCCAGGCCAGTGGCACGTAGGTCACCCAGCCGTCGATCCAGGGCATGGGCGGCACCTGGCGACCGACGTCGAGCAGCGGGCCGATGCCCGTCTCCGTGGCCCACGCCTCCACCGTTGCGCGGAACGCCGCTGCCGCGACGGGAAAGCAGAGCAGCCAGATGGCGATCGACAGCAGGAACGTCAGCCGGCCGCCGTAGGTGATGACCGTGGTGTCCGCCGCGCGTTCGATGCGGATGGCCGATCCTGCCGGCTGCACGGATGGCTCGGAGCCTTCGACCTCGCCCTCGCCCACGGCGTTGGTGGCGGCGTCCCACAGCTGCGCGGCGGTGAGCGTCCCCGCTTCGGCCTGCTTCTCGATGCGGTCCATGCCATCGGGCGGCGCCGGCTCCTCGCGGCGGTGCAGCAGCGAGTCGTCCACACCTTTCGTCCAGATACGGGTGTTCAGGTCCAGTTCGTCGACGATGGTCTCCGCGAGCGCGAACTCGCGGGCCATGGCCTCGATGGCCTGCTTCGAGGTCGTGGTCCGGATGCCGGGCTCGAACAGCTCGCGTCCGTAATGGATGCCCAGGTAGGCGCGGCTCCCCGTGAAGGCCATGAAGACAGGGTGGCCGGCCTGCGTCCGGAGGGACAGGAGCTGCTCCATCATCGACGGCGTCAGGATGTAGCGGGCCTCCACCTCGTCGTTCGTGTACACCGTGAACTCGCGCGTGAAGTCCGGGCTCTCCAGCGCCACTTCGGAAAGGCCATCACGCCTGCCGATCTGCTGCCCCGGCGCCGAGGCGGGCTGCACGATCGTGCGGCCGCGCACCGTCTTGTTGAAGTCGATGTGGAAGAACAGCCCGTGAAAGACGATCACGGTGCGGCTGTTCTTCCCCCCGGTCCTGTAGGAGCGCCGGACCTCCGCCGCCTCGAAGGGCGTGTGGCCGATGCGGCCGCGCACGCGATCGTCCGATTTGAAACCCCCGGTCGTGGAGAAGATCCCGGGCTCGTCGAAGATGGACTCGGGCAGCCCTTCGTTGGGATCGTAGGTCGCCGTCGGGCAGACGATCGTGAAGATCTCCGCCACCACCTCGTTCTTGAAGCGCTGACGGTAGTTGATCATCGCCGTCAGCCCGGGCATCGCGTAGAGCAGTCCCGCGGCGATCACCCCGACGAAGATGAGGGCGAACCCGAGGCCGGACACGATCGAGCCCACGACGTCGCCCAGGACGAGCCCGACGACATCGCCGAGGAAGAACATCGCGAACGGCACGCCGATCAGCACCCCGGCCTTGACGATGTACCGCTTCAGATCGAGGCGCATCGTCTCCAGGGCCTGGAGGCGCGGCGCGAGGACCTGGTCGTAGAGGCGGTCGACGTCCTCCTGCGAGACGCTCACGACCGCAGGGCTCCCACGGACGGCACGGCACGTTCCTCTGCCGCGGCTTCGAAGAGCGGACGGGTGGTGAACCCGAACGCGCCGGCCACCATGTTGGCCGGGATGGTCTCGATCGCGGTGTTGTAGGCGGTGACCGCCGAGTTGTAGGTGCGCCGCGCGGCGGCCAGCTGCGCTTCCACCTCGTTCAGCGATCGCTGGAGCATCACCACCTGCTCACTCGACTTGAGGTCCGGATATGCCTCCACGCGCGCGACCAGTCCGTGCAGCAGCCCGGACATCTGCGTGTCGAGCGCCAGGCGTTCAGGCGCCGTCACCCCGGGCGAGGTCGCCTGCTGCCGGAGGGCCGTCAGCCGCTCCAGCGTGGACTGCTCGTACGTCATGTAGCCGCGGACGGCGTTCACGATGTTCGGGATGAGATCGCAGCGCTGCTTGAGCTGCACGTCGATGGTGCGGAACGCGTTCTCGGCCCGGTTGCGCAGCCCGACCAGGCGGTTGTACAGGCTGACGAGGAACAGCAGGACGAGGACGACACCGAGTGCGACGAGACCGATGGCCATGCCCCGGGATTGTAGCCGAGCCTCCGAGCGGCATCCGGCTGACGTCGAGCGGGGAAGCACGGGACGGTGCATCCCGCCGCCCGGGCGCGGCATCATATGGACATGGCAGGCACGGTCTCCGTGAAGGTGTTCAACGCCCAGGGGCAGCTCGTAGGGCCGCTGGACGTGGTTCGGGTGGAGAAGAGCGATGCGGAGTGGCAGGCGTTGCTGACCCCGGACCAGTTCCGGGTTGCCCGGGCGCACGGCACGGAGCGGCCGTTCTGCGGCACGCTGCTGGACAACAAGCGGCACGGCGTCTACACCTGCGTCTGCTGCGGGCTGCCGCTGTTTGCGTCCCACGCGAAGTTCGACTCGGGGACGGGCTGGCCGAGCTTCTTCCAGCCGGTGGCGGACGAGAACGTGGCCGTTCGGCCGGACAACAGCTACGGCATGCGCCGCGTGGAGATACTCTGCGCCCGCTGCGACGGGCACCTGGGGCACGTCTTCCCCGATGGCCCGGCGCCGACCTACCAGCGGCACTGCGTGAACTCGGAGTCGCTCGCCTTCACGGACGTGGACGATCTCGCGACGCTCGCGGACCCCGCGGCCTCGTAGGGTCACGCCCCCCGAGGGCCATGCGGGCGAGCCGCGGGTCGGACACGGAGTGCGTCGCCCGGCCTCAATGGTCAGCGGTCCAATCCACCCGCCGCGCTCACTCCAGATGTCGCTGCAACGCGCGCACCACAGCGGACGCCATGATCCACGGCGCCAGGTCCAGCGCCAGTCCACGGTAGTAGCCCGCCGAGAGGAACACGCGGCCGTCGGTGTCCCAGCTGCCCAGCAGCGTGAAGCGGACGGCGCTCACCGCCCACGTGGCGACAATCCACAGCAGCGGTACGGCCAGGACGGTGGTGGCCACGTGCCGCCACGCGTCCGCCGGCGAGGCCCGCGCGAACGGGGCCGGCTGCTCCGGATCGGCAGCCAGCAGCCGCGGCACGAGCCACCTGAGCAGGAGTGCGAACACCACCCACCGCCCGCGCTCGATCAGGTTTGCCGTGATCCACCACGGTGCGCCGCCGCCGTAAGTCGACACCCGCACGGCGTCCAGCGCGAGTTGGAGGACGGCGTCGATGACGAGCGCCGCCAGCGTGGCGATCAGAAACGCGGCCAGGTAGGAGCGGACGCCGGTGTCAGGGGACGGGGGCACTGGGGGATCGTAGTTGAGGTCCTGGGGTCTTGAGGTCTTGGGGTCTTGAGGTCTTCGGGGCGCTGAGGTCATGAGGTCCTGGGGGCTCGAGGCCGGGTGGCGAGAATCCGTCACGACCACTGCCGGCCCGGCGTGGGCGGGCAACGGGCGCTGCCGGGCGCCCGGCTCGGTTCGGTCCTCGCGCACGGAATGAACAGCCTTGGCGCAGAAGGGCCCTGGCCCGCACCTTGCACACTCCAGCTCGACGACTCTGCATTCCGCAGACACCGCACTTGACGGGTTTCTCCCACCCGAAGGGGTGTGTCATGCCCGCCCACCATCGTCCGTTGCAACTGGTGCGCATCGTACTGGTCGCGGCTTGTGGCCTGCTGTGTGCGGCTGCGCCGGCAGCCGCGCAGCAGGGCTGGTCTCCTGCCATATCGACGGTGGGAGGTTCGGACGCCCCGAATGTGGTTGTCGATCGCGCGGGGTGGGTCACTGTCGTCTGGAGTGGGGCCATCGCCACGCGCCGCGCGCCTGACTCAGACCAGTGGCAGGCTCCCATCGACCTCGGGCCGCCGGGCGAACGCTTCGGTGCACGCGTTGCCGTCGATCGAGATGGCAACGTCATGGTGGCGTGGGTGTGGCGCTCGGCGGACGGCCTCGTCGTGCAGGCGGCTCGGTACTCGACGCTCGTCGGAACGTGGGTGGGCCCTGTGACCCTCTCGCCGCCGTTTCCGCTCGGGACGGGCGCAAAGGTCGCCGTGGATCCATTGGGGAATGCCACCATCGCGTGGTGGCAGGGCGACTCCCCTGATACGTGGCGTGTTCGAGCGATCCGGTATACGGTCACTACCGATTCATGGGGCAACGCCGTGGCTCTTTCCTCGCCCGGCCTTGCTCCGCCCTCTTCTCTCGACCTTGTTGCCGACGCCGCTGGCAACGTAACGGTCGCCTGGGTGTTGACAACAGGCGGCTTGACCCCGCGTTTCACGGTACAGGCCTCCCGCTTCGCTACCGGCACGGGCGGGTGGAGTGCCGCGGTGAATCTCTCGGTGCCGATTCCGGCGCCAGGGTGGGCCCCAGTCGAATTCTGGGGCGTGGTGGGCGACATGGCGGGGAATGTCACCGTGGTGTGGGCGGGCTACGGGGACGGAACGGCAAATCCGTCGCGGACGCCGTACCGAACAGTCCAGGCTTCACGCGCTTCGCCAGTGGGCGCGACCTGGAGTCCTGCCGTCGACGTGTCCCGGCACTGGTGGCACGGCGAGCACGACGATGGCCGGGCCCTGGTGGATGCGGCCGGCACCGTCACGGTGATCTGGGTCGCGAGTCTGGACGAGCTATCGCCGAAACTGGTGTGGGCGGCACGGTGGGCCGCGAACAGGGCAGCGTTCACCGAGCCGCGACCCATCTCCGATCCCGCCGATCGCGGGTGGAATGGCCACACCCCGAAGGTGGCCGTTGACGGTGTCGGGCGTGTGACCGTGTTGTGGTGGTCGAATCAAGCCGCGCGGTACGCGCCCGCCAGCGACAGCTGGAGCGCCCCCCTGAGACTTCCCGCCCTCTTCACCGACCAGCCCCTCGACAGTCGGCAGATCACGGTTGACGGTGCCGGCAATCTCTTCGTGTCAGAGTTCCAGTCGCCTGGTGTCCGCGCCATGCGTTACACGGTCGCCACCGGCGAGCTCACCGCCCCGGAGTGGGTGCACATCGGGCCTGATGGCGCCTCTGGACGCTACGAGTCGCTGGAACTGGTCGTCGATCCGGCAGGGCGGGCCACTGCAGTCTGGAGTCGTTGCAGGCTTGGCTTCCCGATACCGTGGTGCTTCCCCTCTGTGACGGAGAGCAGGCGGTGGCTCACCACGCCATCGGCACCAACGCCGGTCTCTACCCGCCCTGGCGATGGCACACTGGTCGTCGGGTTCGACGCGCCTCGCACCACGGACCCGGCGTTCGCGCCGACCGACTATGAGTACTCCTTGGACGACGGGGCCACCTGGAGGGCCCGCACGCCGCCGTCGACGGCCTCGCCGATCCGCATAGGCGGACTCACGAACGGGGTGACGTATCGGATCCGGCTGCGCGCCCGGAACAGCACGGGCGCTGGAGCGGCGTCGCAGCCAGTCCTCGCCACACCGGTGCCGGCGCCGAATCCGCCGACTGGATTGACGGTGGTGGCCAGGGCGGGTGCCACGCTGACGCTGGGGTGGATTGCGCCGGCGGGTGGCCTCCAGCCGACCGGTTATGTCATCGAGGGTGGGAGTCAGCCGGGCGAAGTGCTGGCGAGCGTGCCCACCGGGGGCACCGTGCCCGTCTTCACGTTCACCGCGCCATCTGGCACGCACTACGTGCGACTCCACGCTATTGCCGGGACCGCGTGGAGCGCGCCGTCGAACGAGATCCGTGTCTTCGTCAACGTGCCCACGCCGCCTGCCGCACCGACGAACCTGCTCGGCCTGGCGAACGGGTCGTCGCTCGAGCTGTCGTGGACGAACGCGCTCGAAGGGGGCACACCAACGGGCCTCTGGCTGAACGTCAGCCGCGCGATCACGACGACGGTGCCGCTGCCGATGGGGGAGTCGTTCACGTACGCGAACGTGCCGCCGGGCAGCTATACGCTCAACGTCAGTGCGTCTGGCCCGGGCGGGATGAGCGTGCCATCGAACAGCCTGACGCTGACGTTCCCGTCTTCATGCGGCGGCGTGCCTGAGGCACCGACCGGATTGCAGGCCTGGACGGTGGGGCACACGGTCTTCGTGACGTGGCCTCCGCCCGTCGCGGGGACCGCGGTGACGAGCTACACGCTGTGGGTGGGCGGTGCGTGGACGGGAAGCATCATGACCACAGGCCGCGCGCTCTCCGGCGCAGCCGCGCCGGGCAGCTACGAGCTCAGCGTGACGGCGCACAACGCGTGTGGGGTCGGTCCGCCGACACCGGCACAGACCGTGGTGATTCCGTAAGACGCGCCGATTGAGAGGGAAGGAGAGGAGGCAGTCATGACCATCCTCATGACGCAACACAAACGATGGACGAGGGCGCTCCGCCACGTGGCCGCGATCGTGACGGCACTCGCAATTGGTGGGTTGGTCGTCCGTGCGCAGTCGGCAGACCTGCCCGTGCGCGTGCTGGACGTGAAGCGGTCCACGATGCAGCAGGAGATCAGCCAGCTCGCCCAGTCCGGCTTCGACATCGCGCTGGCCCGGCTCGGCCCGGGGCTCCTGATCGCACATGAGGGCCGCGAGGCCGTGCCGCGGACGTACCTGTTCGTGGAAGACCTCCAAGCCTTCCTGGCGGGCAAGCGCCTCGAGCCCGGCTACCGGCTGCTGCCGCAGTCGCTCAGCCCGGGCGGCAAGCCATACTGCGCCGTCTTCGAGAAGCGGGAGCACGACGACCAGCTCCGTGAGTACGCCTTCGTGAAGGGCTCCACCGCCGGTGACCTCGAAAAGAAGGCCCGTAAGTCCCTGGGAGACGGCTTTGTGCCCGTGGCCGTCAATACCGAAGGCGAGGCGATTGCGGTCTTCGAACGCAGGCCCTACGCCGGGCCCTGGAAGCTGCTGGCCACGAAATCGACCGAGACCATGGAGAAGGAGCTGGCGGCCGCCGCGGCTGAGGGATATCGCGTCGTGGCTGCGGCCGGAGGCATCGAGCTCACCTACGCGCTGGTGCAGTCCGGGGGTGCGCAGCCGATCGAGGCTCGGCTGTTGTCCGCCACACGCGCCACGACCCTCGAACGCGAGCTGAACGAACTTGCGGCGAATGGGTTCCGCCTCGTCCCCGCCAGCCTCGCCGCCCTGAAGGGTGGGTTCCTTTTCAGGAGTACGAACGAGGGGGCCATTGTTGTCGAGAAGTCCGGGGAGCCCGCGGTCACCTATCGCATCGTCGGGGCGCGGCGCGTCTCCACGATCGAGCAGGAGGCCAACGAGCCGGCGTCGCAGGGCTATGCCGTTGTCGCGGCGCTGCTGGGATACGAAGAGACGGTCGTCATTCTCGCTGGACCTCGCGTGACGACCACGACCGTCCGATAGGGCGCCGACGTGCGGTGCGCTGCGGCACCCTGCTCACGTGTCCGGGAAGGACACGCTCGTGACCCGATGGCGGGTCGGGAGGTGACATATGGTCTCGCACGTTTCGAACCCCAGGCGATGTCTCATCGTGCTGATGGTGGTGAGCCTGGTCCTGGCACCGGCAGCTGCATTGGCCCAGGGACAGAACGCAGGTGAGCCTCCGCCCATCGCACCTGTGTCCATTTCCGGGTCCCTCGCACGTGCAGCAGAACGGTGGCCAGCCGAGTGGGCAGTCTCCGACGTGGAAGAGGTGAGTCAAGCCGAGGAGCAGCGGAGCTGGATCGCACGGCATCCGGCGCTTGTTGGCGCACTCATTGGCGCAGGCGCTGGCGCTGGCCTGGGATACGGCCTCGGCCAGGAATGTACTGGGCAGGAGGTCGAGCCCTGCAGCTCGAAGGGCGAGGCTGCCGTCGTCGGTGCTGGCATCTTTGGCGGTATCGGCGCATTCGTCGGGTGGATCGTCGGCCGCACGACGAAGTAGGGACGGCGCCCGATCGACGGCTACGGCTGGTGCGCCCGGAGGATCTTCGCCGTCGTCACCACCTGCCCGGTGTGGCGCGAGGCGTGCTCCGCGGCGTGGAAGAGCAGTCCGAGCACGTTCGAGGGCAGCTGCGCGCGACCGACGCCCCGGAAGTCCAGCAGTGTTGCCTCCGGGGTGGCTGCGAGTTGCGCGAGTGCGCGATCCACGCCGTCGCGCCAGGCGGTCAGAAGCGCCTCCGCTGAAGGCGCCGGGTCGCCCGGCGTCCGTTCGCCCATCAGCGCTGCCCTCTGGGCGGAGGTGAGCGTCTCCCCTCGCGCGTAAGTCAGCAGGCGGTCCGTCGCGCCCGCCAGGTGCCGCAGGTGAAAGCCGATGGACGCCGCGCCGTTGTGCTCCAACCACAGCAGGTCCGCGGGCAGGTCTCGGAACGCCGCCTCGCAGTCCTCGATCGACATGATGAAGGCATGCGCCGCGGGCTGCAGCAGCGCGGGAATCGGGTCGCCTGGATCGTCGCGCCGTACCGCCGTCGTCGGGGCGGGCTCGCCGCGCCGAAGCGCCGCAGGCGCGAAGGCGGGGCCGCGCAGCCAGGGTTCGGGTCGAGATGTGCTCACGTCACCAATAGTGTCAGAGAACCACGGATCGCGCGCGTACGAGCGGTTCCGCGAGGGCCGAATCACCTGTGACCTGCACGAGCGCCCTGGCCTGCTCGGCCGGCAACGCGTTGAACAGCAGGCGCCAGATGGCATCGGCCGAGAGGCGCACCGCGCACCGGCTCGTGGCGACGCTGTCGACGGCGCGTGCAATGGACCACCGGCCGTGCTCCCGCGTCAGCGTCCACGCGCGCGGCTCGTCGGCGTCCACCTCCAGCCTGATGAAGGTGCCTTCCGCAGCGGCCACCTCCGCGTAGGCCACTGGTAACGCGTAGACGCAGATATCGAGCAGCGGGTCGAGCCATCTCGGTTGGAGCAGGAGTGGCCGGCCAACGGCATCGCGAATCTGCATCTGGTGGTGCCAGCGCTCGGTGTACTCGCGGCCCACGTCCATCCAGTGCTCCGACGTGTCCTCGCCGGCCCAGCTGACGGGGAACACGGCGCGGCCATGCAGCGGAAGCGCCGACACCTCGGCGGTGAGCCAGGCGCCGGCCGTCTCGACGAGATCCACGAGCTGCGGTGTGCTGAGGCGCGCGGCGAATCCGACGCCTGTCGCGTTGAGCGCATTGACCAACCGGGCGACGTCGGCCGGCGAGGTAATCGGCTCATCCAGCGCAAGCAGGTGGCCGTCGCGGGACGCCGCCACCCGGCGCAGGCTCGTGTCGAGCAGGTGCGCCGCAACGTCGCGCACGCGCCAGTGGCCTGCAACCGTTGGTCGCAGCCACTCGTCGGGTGTCAGCGACCGCAGCAGCGTCACGAGCTCCGCCTGCAGCGGTCCGAAGAGCGGCGCCGTGTCGATGGGGCCGATGGCCATCTGCGCTACCCGGTCGCGGGGCTACTGTGACTTCCGCTTCTCGAGGTACGCCGCGCGCAGCGCGGACACGAAGCGCTCGTCCACCAGCCCGGGCGGGTTGCCCGCGTAGGCCAGCCCCTTGTCCTCGCGGAACTTGTCCACCGCGGCCACGGTCTCCTCGTCGAACTGCGCGTACTGGCGCTGATACTCCTGCGCGGCGCGCCGCTGCTCGGCCTGTGCCTTCTCGAACGCGGCGGGGTCCGCGGCGCGGAGTTCCTGGTTGCGCCTGGCGTTCACTGCAGGGGCATCCGGAAACGCGCCGAGGGCCGGGCGCCAGTAGCCGACGGCATGGAGCATGCGCTTGAGCTCCACGACGTCCGGTCCCTCGATGCGCGAGAAGGTGCGGTAGCCGAGGCGCCGCTGGGTGGTGTGGTAGATGCGCTTCATCTCGCCGACCGGTTCGGCGTGCTCGCCGACCTCGATCGCGAGCGCGATGTAATCGCCTCCGCGGCCCGGGTCGTTCGGATCCGCGATCTTGATCGCCGCGGACTGCAGGTTTCCCCAGCGGCGATCGCCGCCCTTCTGCTGGCCAGCCTCCAGGGCGAGGATCATGCGCTCGGCCAGCGGCATGCCCGTGCCCTCGGTCGCCTCGAAGGTGGTGGCCACGGCGTCAACCACTTCTGGGCCGACCATGATGTTGGCCTGCACGGTATAGGTCCGCCCCTGCCGGCTGCCGGCCCAGTTGCCGTTCCCCTTGCCTGTGTGCGCGGCGGCGCGGCCCTTCATGTCGATCATGCCCAGCTGCCGCGACTCGCGGCCGTCGTCGGTGGCGAGCAACTGCGCGATCGCGTCCTTCGGCTCCACGCCCTTGGCCATCAGATCCAGGCCCTTCACGCCGTACTCGACGACCGTGGAGGCCTGCGTGCAGACGGCGCCGACGCCCGCACGCACCCACGGCACCGCGCGCCCGACGAACGGCACGCGCGTCGTGACCGCGGCCCCGGACTGGCCCGTCACCGGGTCGATGGCGCACAGCGAGAATGTCGAGTACTGCGGGTCCCCGACCTCGTTGACGGTGACGCCGTCAGCGGCGTGCCACTGCGCTCGTGCAACGGCCGGCACGGCAAGGACGGCCACGGCAACGAAGGATGCCAGCGTGAAGACGGAACGGGACATCGATACCCTCCAGCGACGCCGTGATTGTACTGGCACCGGCGCCCGGGCGGGGACCGCCCGTGGCTTGCCGGGGCGGAGACCCATCACACGCGAGCCTGCATTCAATGGAGGTTCCAGGAGGTCAAGGCTCCTCGCGCGACGGGCGGGCGAGGTGTCGGTGGAAGTACTGCACCAGCTTCCGGTAGAAATAGACCGCGTAGTGCTCGCGCGACGACCACGCATGCGTCGCGGCGGGCGCGGTCGCCAGGTCGAAGTCCTTCCCCAGCAGCATCAACCGCTCCGCCAGCGCCATCGTCGTCCGGAACGGCACGACATCGTCCATCAGCCCGTGGATGATCAGCAGGTGGTCGCGCAGGCCCTCGCCGAGCGAGAGCGCGGACCCGCGCACGAATGCCTCGGGATGCGTCCGCGGTGACCTCGTGATGGCCACGTCGTCGGGCCCGAACGCGAAAGGATCCACCGCGGGCGCGCCGGCGACGCCCGCCGCGAACATGCCCGGACGTTTCAATAGCGCATACACGGTGAGCAGCCCGCCGTAGCTGCTGCCCCAGATGCCCATGCGTGTCCCGTCCACGTACGGTAGTCGCTTCAGCCCGTCCACCACGGCCTGCAGGTCGTCGAGGTCCCTGCCGCCGTAGTCCATCAGGAACGCCTCGCGGAACGCGCGGCCGTAGCCGACGCTCCCGCGCACGTCCACCTGGACGACGATGTAGCCCTGCTGGACGAGGTACTGGTGGAGCGTGCCGGAAAGGCCGCCCCAGCGGTTCCGCACCGTGTTGGAGTAGACGCCCCCGAAGATCACCGGGTGCCTCTTCGTGCGGTCGAGCCCCGGTGGCTCCATGATCCGCGCGTGGACCACGAAGCCGTCGACGGCGTTGGTGAAGGTCTCGTACCGCGGACGCGCCCACGCGTGACCGGCGAACCCGGCGGGTGGCGAGGTGGTGACACGGTGCTCGCGCGCCCCCGGTCTGGCCTCGAGGACCACGAGCTCGGTTGGCGTCACGTCGTCCGACCAGAGTGAGGCGACATGGCGTCCGTCGGGTGACACGATGGGGACGTGCACGCCGGGGAGCGTCGTCAGCGGGGCCGGCGCCGGCTGTCCTGGCGTGCTGCGATAGACCTGTCGTTCGTACGGGTTCTTCATCGTGGCGGTGAAGATCACCGAGCCATCGGCGGTGACGTGCACCGTGGCGGCGCCCCGCTCGCCCGCGACGTCCCAGGTCCCGCTCGTGACCGGCACGGGTGACGGCCTGGTGGCGCTGGTATCGATCGTGTACAGGTGGTCGCGTTCGGCGATGTCGGCCACCAGCACGATCCGTGTGCCGTCCGCGTGCCACCTGGCCACGTAGGCGGGGTAGATGCGTGTGTCGCGGCGGTCGTACCACACCTGGCGCGGCTGGCCGCTGGCGCCGTCCACCACGTAGAGCCAGCGTTCCGCGCCCGTGTCGGACACGTGGTCTACGAGGAGCTGGCCCTTCGCCGACCACTGGTAGTCGCTGATCCCGCGGGCGCCAGGCTCGGGGAGGGGGATCATCTGCACGCGGCGGGTGGCGACGTCCAGCAGGCCGAGCGATCGCCGCTCGTTCTCGTCGCCGGGATAGCCGCGACGGAGCTCGTTGCTCGTGGTCTCCGCACCCAGGTACGAGGGGAACGGGACCTTGCGGATGTGCCGGCGGTCGGACATGTGGAACGCGATGGTCCTCCCGTCCGGTGACCAGGCGAAGGGTGGCCAGTCCGCGCCCCAGACGCCCGTGCCCACTTCCACGTCGGCGCGATTGTAGGTGCCCAGCGGGACGCGACCGATGCCCGGCACGCCGATGGTCGTCAGGCGTGTCGCCTCGCGTCGGCCGTCCAGGGGCCAGCTCCAGATGTCGCCGTCCCGCAGGAATGCGAGCGTCGTCCCGTCCGGAGACAGGGCGATGTCCGAGACCTCACCAGCGCCGAGTCGCGCCGGTGCGCTGCCGTCGGTGGCGACGCGGAAGAGCTGTCCGCGCGATACGAACAGGATGGCCCGGCTGTCGGGCAGCCAAGTCAGCTCGCTGACGCCGCCGCGCGCCCGTGCGGCGGCCCGTGCGGCGAGCGCCTCCGTGGAGGTCCCTGCTGGAGGCGCCGGCGCGGGGTCGGCCTGCTGCATGTCGGTGAGGCGGCGCAGGCCGCTGCCGTTCGCGCGGACGACATAGACATCGCGGAACGGCCAGCCCTCCTGGTTCCACCGGAACGCGAGCCACTGGCTGTCGGGCGACCAGGCCGGCGAGGCTGGTGCCGTGCCGATCATGCTCGGCAGCGACGCCACGCGTTCCACGCTGAGCGCGGGAGCGGCCGGTGTTGTCGGCGCCTGTGCCTGCAGTGGGGCCTCCCGACACACGAGGCCGGCGAGCAGTCCAGCAATCACACACGCGTTCCGCATCGTGGCAATCACTATAACCGTGTCACCGCACCGCAGTGGATCGCCTGCTGCAGTTGCGTTAAGCTGCACCCCGCACTCTGCACCCCGCACTCTGCACCCCTGCACCCTTGCACCCCTGCACCCTTGCACCCTTGCACCCCTGCACCCCTGCACCCCTGCACCCCTGCACCCCTGCACCGAACATGATCTCGATCTCCTCCCGCATCGCCTCCGCCTTGAACGTCCGCGTCCAGCAGGTCGACGCCGCCATCGCGCTGCTCGACGACAAGGCGACCGTGCCCTTCATCGCGCGCTACCGCAAGGAAGCGACGGGCGGGCTCGATGATACGCAGCTCCGCACGCTCGAAGAGCGGCTCACCTATCTCCGCGAGCTCGAAGACCGCCGCGCCGCCATCCTGAAGAGCGTGGAGGAGCAGGGCAAGCTCACGCCGGAGCTCGAGGCCCAGCTCCGCCAGGCCGAGACGAAGGCGCGTCTCGAAGATCTCTACCTGCCGTACAAACCGAAACGGCGCACGAAGGGCCAGATCGCGCGCGAAGCCGGGCTCGAGCCGCTCGCGACGCTCCTCTGGAAGGATCCCGCGCAGGTGCCTGAAGCGGCTGCGGTTCCCTTCGTGAACGCGGAAATGGGTGTCGCCGATGTCGCGGCCGCACTCGAGGGTGCGCGCTGGATCCTGGTGGAGCAGTTCGCGGAGGACGCGGAGCTGGTGGGCGGCCTGCGGGACATGCTGTGGGCGAAAGCCGACTGGAAGTCCACCGTCGTGCCCGGCAAGGAGGACGAAGGCGCGAAGTTCTCCGACTACTTCAATGCCTCCGAACCGGTGAAGCAGATCCCCTCACACCGTGTCCTGGCCCTGCTGCGCGGCCGCCACGAGGGGTTCCTCCGCCTGGGCGTGGTGCTCACGGAGGAGCCAGGACCAGGCGCTCGACCCGAGCCCGAGCGCCGCATCGCGGCCCGCATGGGCATCGAGGACCGCCGGCGCCCCGCCGACGCGTGGCTGCTGGAGACCGTGCGATGGGCGTGGAAGTACAAGTTGTCGGTGCACCTCGAACTCGACATCGAGCAGCGCCTGCGCGAGTCGGCCGAAGCCGAGGCCATCCAGGTGTTCGGCCGCAACCTCCGTGACCTGCTGCTCGCCGCGCCGGCGGGCCAGCGCGTGACGATGGGGCTGGATCCGGGGATTCGCACGGGGGTGAAGGTCGCGGTCGTCAACGGGACCGGACGCCTCCTGGAAACGGCGACGGTGTATCCGCACGAACCGCGCAACGATTGGGAAGGGGCGGTACGCGTCCTCGCCGCCCTCTGCGCAAAGCACCACGTGCAGCTCATCGCCATCGGCAACGGCACGGCTTCCCGCGAGACCGACAAGCTCGCTGGCGACCTGATGGCCCGTTACCCGGAGGCCACGCTCACGAAGGTGGTGGTGTCCGAGGCCGGCGCGTCGGTGTACTCGGCCTCGGAACTGGCGGCCCGGGAGTTCCCCTCCATCGACGTATCGCTGCGTGGCGCCATCTCCATCGCGCGCCGGCTCCAGGATCCGCTCGCGGAGCTGGTCCGGATCGAGCCCAAGGCGATTGGCGTGGGGCAGTATCAGCACGACGTCAGCCAGGTGCAGCTCGCGCGCACGCTGGATGCCGTGGTGGAGGACTGCGTGAATGCGGTCGGTGCGGACGTGAACACCGCCTCGGTCCCGCTGCTGTCGCGCATCTCCGGCCTCACCGACACCCTCGCGAACAACATCGTCTCGTTTCGTGACCAGCACGGACCGTTTCGCACCAGGCAGCAGCTGCTGAAGGTGCCGCGGGTCGGCGAACGGACGTTCCTGCAGGCCGCGGGCTTCCTCAGGATCATGAACGGCGAGAACCCGCTCGATGCCTCGGCGGTGCACCCGGAGGCGTATCCCGTCGTGGAGCGGATCGCGGCGAGAACAGGCCTCGGCGCACGTGAGCTGATCGGCCGGAGCGAGATGCTGCGGACGCTCAGGCCCGAGGACTTCGCCGACACGCAGTTCGGCGAGCCGACCGTCCGCGACATCCTGAAGGAGCTGGACAAGCCGGGCCGCGATCCGCGCCCGGAGTTCCGGACGGCCACGTTCAAGGACGGCGTCCACGAAATCACGGACCTGCAGCCAGGCATGGTCCTCGAGGGCGTGGTGACCAACGTCGCGAACTTCGGCGCCTTCGTGGACATCGGCGTGCACCAGGACGGCCTGGTGCACATCTCGCAGCTCGCCGACACGTTCGTGAAAGACCCCCGCGGCGTCGTGAAGGCGGGACAGATCGTGAAGGTGAAGGTGGTGGAGGTCGACCTCAAGCGCCGCCGCATCGCCCTCACCATGAAGACACGGGAGGCGAACGCTGCCCCCGGGCCGCACGCCGCAGGCCGCACGCCGCACGCCACAAGCCCCAAGCCCCAAGCCGCAGGCCTCAAGCCGCCCGCGCCGCCGAAGGCGCCGGCCACCGCGATGGCTGCGGCATTCGGGAAGTTGAAGCGATAGCGGGCTGCGCTGGCCGGGAGGGGCGCTGCGCCTGCCGGGAGGCGACGCGCGTCCATGTCGCGTTACGATCCCGACACGTGTCGGCCACGCCCCTGTCCTGTCCGGTCCGCGCCTGCGGCCAACCCCTCACACGGCAAGGCCGCGCCTATGTCTGTCCGCATGGGCACAGCCACGACGTCGCGCGGAGCGGCTACGTGAACCTGCTGCAACCTCAGGATCGCCGCTCGGCCCGGCCAGGCGATGCCCGCGCGGCGGTCGAGGCCCGGGCGAGGCTGGAGGCAGCCGGTGTCGGGACGGCCCTGGTCGAGGCCGTCGGAGGGCGCCTGGGCACGTTGGCCCTCCCACCGGACGCGGTGGTGGTGGATTCGGGGTGCGGTACAGGCGCCGCGCTCGCGACCCTGGACCGTGGTCGCGATGCCTGTGCGATCGGCATCGACATCTCGGTGGCCGCGGTCACCTGGGCGGCCCGCCACTGGCCCCGGATGACGTGGGTCGTGGCCAACGCCGACCGGACGCTGCCGCTCCTCAATCGGAGCGTCGACGTGCTGCTGTCGCTGCATGCGCGCAGGAACCCTGCGGAGGCCGCGCGGGTGCTCAAACCGGGCGGCGTGCTGCTGGTCGCGGTGCCAGCGCCCGACGATCTGATCGAACTGCGCACTCGAGTACAGGGGAGCGGCGCCACGCGCGACCGCGTCCCGGCGCTGGTGGCCGAGCACCAATCCCGTTTCGCGCTGGTCGAGCACTTCCGGGTGGCACACACCTGCCACCTGGACCGGGAGGCCCAGGCGGCGCTGCTGGCCGCGACCTATCGCGGCGCGCGGCGCAGCCAGGCGCCGCGGGTCGAGGCACTCACCGGGACCGAGGTGACGCTTGCCTCGGACGTGTGCGTGTTCCGTCAGCGCTGAACGCGCGCCGCGGCCGCGAGCACCCGCAGGAAGTCCGCCGCCACTGCGCGGCGTCCCGCGACGTTGAGGTGCCCGCCGTCGTCGGTGTACGCGCCGACCAGGTTCTCGGCCGTGGTCCCGCGATACGTGAACGTCTCACGGGTGCCGTCCGCGCGGGTGGATTCGCTGGCCGCCAGATCGAACAGCGGGGACATCGTCCAACCCTGCCGCAACCACTCGTTGAAGGCGTGCCGGGCGAGATTGGCCAGCTTGGCGTGGTTGGGCCGGCCGAGCATCTCGCGCACGAAGACCCCGGGACCGCCCTCGGCATGGCGGAGCGGCACGGTCACGGGGACGAAGGCGGTGTGGGGGTGCCGTCGGGCCATCTCCTCCAGTGTCGTGCGGTAGCGATCGCAGAGCGCCGTGGTCTCGGTCTGCGGCTGGACGTCGATGTAGCAGAACTTCAGGACGGCCACGTCGACGCGGCCCACACGGCCCTCGTCCAGGATCCGACGGAAGTCGTCGCACTTGGTGAGCGGCTGTTCGTTCCGCCCGACCCGGGCGTGGATGAGGGCTCCCCCGTCGGGGACCTCGGCACCGAGTTCCACGATCGGCCAGTCGCGCCCGGAGTCGCGCAGCAGATCGCGGACGCCGTCGAGGATGTTGTCACCCACCGACTGGTGCCCGAAGAACACCCGCCGCGCGATCATGTCGTCGAGGTCAGCCAGCGTCACCGAGGTCATGCGTCCCATTATCGGGGCATTGACAAGCGCCGTGTCGTGCCCGCAGCATGACGCGCTATGCGGTCCATCAATCGACGCGAGCTGATCGTCGGATCGGCGGGCGCCGCGGCCCTGGCCGCGGTGATCCGGCCCACTGCGGCGGCGGCTCAGGCGCCCCCGCCGGCCGCCGGCGGTACGCTCAGGTTCTTCCCCGGCTTCACGGAAGCTCGCGTCAGGACCTCCGGCGCGGAGATCCACCTGGTGCACGCAGGCTCGGGCCCCCCGTTGCTTCTGCTCCACGGCGCGCCGCAGACCCACATCTCGTGGCGCCTGGTCGCGCCGGAACTGGCGAAGACGCACACCGTGGTCGTGCCGGACCTGCGCGGGTACGGCGACAGCAGCAAGCCGCCCGATACCCCGGACCATGCCAATTACTCAAAGCGGGCCATGGCCCTCGACCAGGTGGCAGTGATGAAGCACTTCGGCTTCGACCGCTTCCCCGTCGTCGGCCATGACCGCGGCGGACGTGTGGGGCACCGGCTGGCCCTCGACCACCCGGACACCGTGACGAAGCTCGCGGTGCTGGATATCCTGCCCACCTACTACCTCTACACGCACGTCACCAAGGAGTTCATCCAGGCATACTTCCACTGGTTCAACTACGTGCGGGCCGCGCCGGGGCCGGAGGAGCAGCTGAAGGCGCAGTACGAGGCGCAGCGCGCGAAGGCGACCTCCGACGTGCAACTGGAGTACATGCGCGTGTACAACGACCCCGCCAACATCCACGGCATGTGCGAGGACTACCGCGCGTCGGCCTCTATCGACCTGAAGCACGACGAGGAGAGCTGGAACCGGAAGGTGCAGTGCCCGCTGCTCACGCTCTGGGGCCTGAAGGGCCCGATGGGCCGGCTCTACGACGTGCTGGCGGTGTGGAAGGAACGGGGCGTCAGCGTCTCCGGCAAGGGCCTGCCGGCCGGGCACAACCTGCAGGAGGATGCCCCGGCCGAGGTGCTGGCCGAGCTGCGCGCGTTCCTGCAGTGAGGGCTGTTCGGAGAGGATTCACATCGGATCAATCGAAGGCGCGTTTCCGCGCCGGGTCCCCGAAATCGCGGGTGCCACCTGCCTCCACGAGACGACGCGAATCCCGGAGCGGGTGAATGAGGTGTCCCCGCCGTAGACGACTCCGGCCGAGTGCGGCTCTCCGCCCGCGTGCTTGCGCCAGTACTGCAGGCCCTCAGCCCACTCCGTCACATACGTCGCGCCTGACTTGCACTCCCAGGCCGCGACGTGTTCCGCGCGCCGGTCGAGGATGTCCACCTCGTGGCCCAGCGGGTCGCGCCAGAACGACAGGTCGGTCTGCAGGCCGCGGTTGCCGAGCGCCTTGATGGCCTCGACCAGTACCCAGTTCTCGAAGAAGGCGCCGCGCAGGGGATGCTGCAGCAACTGGTCGGGCGAGGTGATGCCCATCAGTCGCGCCAGCAGGCCTGTGTCGTGGAAGTACAGCTTGGGCGTCTTGACCAGCCGCTTCCGGAGGTTCGCCATCGCGGGCGGCAGGCGAAACAGGATGAACCCCGCCTCGAGCACGCCAAGCCAGGCGCGGACCGTATTGTGGCTGACGCCCGCGTCGGCCCCGATCTGCACGGTATTGACCATCTGCCCGACATGCGCCGCCGAGAGGCGGAGGACACGCTGGAACGCATCGAGATCGCGGAGGCCGACGAGGGCGCGCACGTCCCGCTCGACATACGTCCCGAGGTACGCGTTCAGCCATCGTGTTGGATCAGCGCGAGGCGTGTCGAAGAGCGGGGGGTAGCCGCCGCGCCACATCGCCTCGCCCAGCGTCGCCGGGGCCAGTCCTGCGGCGTATAGCTCCTCCCTCGAAAAGGGCAGCAACTCGACGGTTCCCGCCCGGCCCGCAAGCGTCTGCGAGATGGTCTCCAGCAGATTGAACTGCTGGGAGCCGGTCAGTACGAACTGACCACGGCGCGACGACCGGTCGACCACCCCCTGCACGTAGGCGAGCAGGTGCGGCGCTCGCTGCACTTCGTCGAGCACGGCGCCGCGTGGGAAACGATCGAGGAATCCGCGGGGGTCGTCCAGGGCAAAGGACCGTTCGTCGGGGTCTTCGAGGGAGACGTAGGGCTTCTGGCGGAAGATAGCCCGGGCCAGGGTGGTCTTCCCGGACTGACGCGGGCCGAGGATGGCGACGACCCGGAACTCGCGGGCGTACGCACGGATCAGCCGGGAGATCCGACGCGGGATCATCGAGGGTAATTATACAATCTGTAATTTCAATTTACAGATTGTACGACTGCCAGACCTGTTAGAATCTCCCCGTTCATCCGGAGGAACCCACGATGCGAACCCCATCCCGCGTCGTCCTCGGCCTGTCTCTCCTCGCCCTCGCCGGCGCCATGCTGGCGGCCGACGCCGCCTGGCCGTGGACCGGCCGCTTCGGCAAGGGCGCTGTCGAGCTGCTCATCATCGGCGACGTGCAGGTGCACGCACGGCGGGCCGACCCCACGACGGCGTTCAACCGGATGCGGGACACGCTGGCGAAGGCCGACCTCGTGTACGCGAACGTCGAGGGCCTGCTCGTCACGTCCGCCGGCCCGACGGTCGACATCCCCGACAAGCCCGAATGGACGCACCCGGGCCCAGACGGCGTCAAGGCCTTCAAGGCCGCGAACCTCACCGTCGTCGGCGTCGCCAACAACGTCGCGTCCGGCCGCGCGAACATCCTGAAGAGCCTGGCCGTGCTGGATGCCCACGGCATCCGGCACGTGGGCGCCGGCCGGAACATCGACGACGCTCACACGCCAGCCATCGTTGAGCGCAAGGGCGTGAAGATCGGCTTCCTGCAGTACACCGCACGCTGGTATCGCGATGCCGACATGCTGGCGACGGCGACGGAGCCGGGCGTGGCGAAGATCGCCTCGTTCGACGGCGTGACCATCGAGGCCGGGGACCTCGAGCGCGTGAAGGCGGACGTCCGCGCGCTCCGCTCGAAGGTGGACATCGTCGTCGTCTCGCACCACAACCGGGACGGCTCCACGCCGGTGCAGTTCGGAGGCAGGCAGGGCACCGCCGCGACCAGGGATCGGAAGGTCACCGAGGAATACCAGAAGGTGTTCGCGCGCGCGGCCCTCGACACCGGCGCGGACCTGGTGTTCGGCCACGGCACGCACACGGTCCAGGGTGTGGAGATCTACGAGGGCAAGCCGATCCTGTATGCGATCGGACACTCGACGTTCGATCAGCCCGGATACGAGCATTCCACGGACGGCCTCGTGGTGCGTGTGGTGATCGACAACAAGAAGATCGCACGGACCTCGTTCGTGCCCGTGACGCGCGACGACAGCAACGACGTCTACCTGCTGGACCCGGCGGCGGGCGAGGGCGCGGCGCTCGTACAGGCGGTGAAGGATCGATCGGTCAATCCGCCGACGCTTCGCGTCGAGGGGCGGGAAGTCGTGCTGCTGGAGGCGCCGGGCGGGACGTCGGACCGACCCCGGTAGCCCCCAGGCCCTCCGGGTCCTCTCCGATCGCGGCGTAGTAGGCCGCCACCTGTGCCCGCGCTCCCGGTCGCGTGTACACGTCCGGCTTCCGCGATCGCACGACGCCTGCAATCACCTCGGCCACGGCTGCCGGCTCCTGCCCGTTCGGGAACTCGCGTGAGTCGGGTCCGCCGTGGACGGCGTGCTTCCCGAAGTCGGTGTAGACCACTCCCGGCGACACCAGGGAGAACTGGATGTCCGGGTGCGTCGCCTGCACCTCGGTCCGCATCATCGTCGTCAGCGCGTTCAGGAAGTGCTTGGCTCCGGTGTAGGCGGACCGTGCGGGCGCGAAGGGGATGCGCCCGAGCATCGACGACACGTTGATGACGTGGCCGGTGCCGCGCGCGCGGAAGTGGGGCAGCACCTCCTGCATGCCGTAGAGCGCGGACTTCACGTTGACGCGCATCATGTCGTCCACGTCCTCGCCGGTCAGCTCCGAGGGCGGCCGCGTGATGCCACGGCCCACGTTGTTGATCCACACGTCGATGTGGCCGCAGGCGGCGACCGCCTCTCGCACCACCCGGCGTACCTCGTCCCGCACCGTCACGTCGCCGACCGCCACGACCGTGCTCGGCCCGCACCGGCCGGCCACGTCTGCCAGGCGGTCGGCCCTCCGAGCGACCAGGACCAGCCGCGCGCCGTCGACCGACAGCCGCTCCGCCGTGGCCTCGCCGATGCCCGAACTGGCGCCGGTCACCACAATCACTCGCTCCGCCATGGCCCAGTGTAGCGGCTGCACCCGCTTTCAAATCTGGCATTCCGGTTGCAGAACGTCCGAGCGTGGAACGCCAACGCCGTGAAATGTCATGCGAACGGGCGCAGAACGGGCCTGACGGGCCGGTCCCACCCCTGACGGGGTGCCACGAATTGGCAGTTCCGACACGGAGTGTCACTGCGGCGCCGCCCCAGGTTGCCGATAGATGTGGAGAGGAGACGGCACGATGAAAGCCGCAACCAAGATCCTGGTGCGACGAATCGCTCGCGCACGAGAAGCCGAGGACCTGCGAGCCGTGCGGTCACGGGACTGCGTGACGTTCGCCGACGTCCGGTTCCGGGGCCAGCAGCTCCCGCTGTCGTTCGCGCCTTATCGCCTCCAGGCCGCCGACCGCTGGTGGCGAGAAGCCTGCCTGGCCCAGTCGGACTCCCGCCCGAAGCGCCAGCAGTAAAGACCCGCCTTCGCGCCAGGGCGCTTCGGCGGACAAACCCGTCCGCCTTCGCCACGGCGCTTGGGCGGACAAGCCCGCCCGCACCCGCCTTCGCGCCAGGGCGCGGCGGCGCGGCAAGCTCGCCCGCACCCGCACCCGCCCGCACCTGTCCGCACCTGTCCGCACCCGTCCGCACCCGCACCCGCCGGCACCCGCCAGCACCTGTCCGCACCCGTCGGCACCCGCCCGAGTTATCCTCTCCAGAGCCCGTTCCCGTCCCTGGGAGGAGGAGTCCCCATGTCCCTGAATCGTTTGTCGATCGGCGCCGCCGTCACTCTGGCCGTGCTCCTGGCCATCGCCGCGCGTCCCGCATCGCAGGAGTTCGGCTCGATCACGTTTCCCACGTCCGGGGCGCCGGCCGCGCAGGACGCGTTCCTCACGGGCGTCAAGGCGCTGCACAACTTCCAGTTCGACGAAGCGGCCGTGGCGTTCCAGCGCGCGCGGCAGGCCGATCCCGCGTTCGCGATGGCCTACTGGGGCGAGGCCATGAGCCACAACCACCCGCTGTGGGCGCAGCAGGACGTGGACAAGGCGAAGCAGGTGCTCGACCGGCTCGACCCGACACCCGCCGGGCGCGTCGCGAAGGCGAAACTGCCCAAGGAGAAGGCGTACTTCGAGGCCCTTCACATCCTGTACTTCTCGCCGGGCGACAAGCTCGCGCGGGACAACGCCTACTCGCAGGCGATGGCCCGCATGAACGCGCAGTGGCCCGACGATCACGAGATCGCGACCTTCTACGCGCTGTCGCTGCTCGGCACCGTCCGCCCGGGCGACACCGGCTTCCGTCGGCAGGCCCTTGCCGCCTCCATCGCCGAGAAGGTGTATCAGCAGAACCCGAAGCACCCGGGCGCCGCGCACTTCATCATCCACTCCTTCGACGACCCCGATCACGCGCCGCTCGGCCTGAGCGCGGCGGATGCCTACGCGAAGATCGCGCCGTCGGCCGCCCACGCACTGCACATGCCGTCGCACATCTACGTGCAGCTCGGGATGTGGCAGAAGGCGGTCGCCTCGAACATCGACGCCTACAAGGCGGCCACCGAGCTCAACGCGCGCATGAAGCTGCCCGAAGGGCGCGAGGACTTCCACACGCTTTCCTGGCTCGCGTATGCCAACGGGATGCTCGGCCGGTTCGACGAGGCGAAGAAGAATGTCGAACAGGCGAAGGCGGCGGCGGACCGGAATCCGACGAACGCCGGCGTCCGCGACGGTTATCTCGGCATGCGTGCCCGCCTCATCTCCGACAGCGGCCAGTGGGAGAAGCTGGCACTGGACGCGCCCGCGGCACACGCCGGCGCGGAACACGCGGCCATGCCCGCGATGCCCGGCATGGGCGGGGGCAGTGGCTCGGCCACCTGGACCTACATCGTCGGCGTGAGCGCCGCGAAGACCGGGGACATGGCCATGGCGGAGAAGGCCGAAGCGGCGCTGAAGGACTTCACCGCGAAGGCGCAGGGCGGGCCCACCTCGTACGCGGCCAGGCCCCACGTGATCCGCGAGAAGGAGCTCGGCGCGATCATCCGCTGGGCCAAGGGCCAGAAGGACGAGGCCCTGCAGTTCGCGAAGGAGGCCGCGGACGCCGAGAAGACGCTGGCCGCACCGTCAGGCCCCCCGGAGCCCATCAAGCCGGCGTTCGAGCTCTACGGCGAGATGCTGCTCGACGCCGGCCGCCCGAAGGAGGCGATGGCCGCCTTCGAGCAGTCGCTGCTCCGCACGCCGAAGCGCACGCCCTCGGTGCTGGGTCTGGCCCGCGCGGCCGCCGCGACCGGTGACCAGACGACGGCTCGCGCGCGCTACCAGGAGTTGACGACCATGCCCGGCGCGTCCCCGGCGTCGCCGGCGATGCAGGAAGCGCAGAAGGCGCTGAAGACGACCAACAACGAGTGAGCGGCCACGGGGCCTTCCGGGTCGCGCTATAGTGGCGCGACCTGGAGGTCCCGATGCTCACGCGCGCGCTTCGTCTCTCCTCGCTGCTGCTCCTGTGGCCCGCCGTGGCACCGGCCCAGTCGCCGAAGGCCGCCACCTACATCACCGACGAACAGGTGAAGGCCGTCAATGCCCTGCCTGGCGTCGACCGCCAGATCATCAGCACCGACATCGGCAAGCTGAACCTCTCGGTGGGGATTGTGCACCGCGGTCCCACGAATGCGCCGCCGGCCACGCCGGCCACCGCCCCGCCCGCCGCCGCCCAGCCGGCGCAGCCATGCGGCCAGGCGAGCGCGGCGCCGGCGCCGCCAGGCACGGCGACCGGCATCATGCACGATCACCAGACCGAGACCTACGTCATCGTGTCGGGATCCGGCACCCTGGTCACGGGTGGCCACATCGTCAACGGGAGGAAGTCCGCGCCGGACAGCAACGTCACGCTCGTCCTGAACGGGCCCTCCTGCAGCGGGCGCATCGAAGGCGCGGACGTCGTCAGGCGCACGGTGAAGACCGGCGACATCATCATCATCCCGGCCGGCGTGCCGCACGGCTGGACCGACATCACCGATCACGTGGACTACCTGAGCGTGCGGCCGGACCCGGATCGCGTGTTGAAGCCGTACCTCAACCCGGCGTTGAAGAAGTAGCGCCGGACCGCTACGTGCCGGCCGGCTGGTCCATGCCCACCCAGAGGTTCCAGGTGTTGAGCTCCTCGCGGCCGCAGGCCTTGAGATAGAGGAACAGCTGGGTCCGGTAGGCCGCGCAGCCGCTGAGTACGTTGTTGACGATGAAGGCGCCGCGTGAGCCCTTCATGCCGAACATCTCGATCTCCGCGCGGAAGTCCGCGTCGGACATGCCGCCGAGCAGGGCGGCATAGGTTTCCGACTGGGCCGCGATGGCGGCGAGTGTCTGCTCGTACGACCGGGACTCGGCCGCTCGTTCTTCCACCGTCCAGGCGTCGGCGTCGAACGTGCCGGCCTGGGCCGCCCGGATGAGCGCGGGGCCCATCATGGTGAGGTACTTCATCAGCTCGATCGTGCTGCGCTGCTTCGGCGTCGGACGGTAGTCGAGCATGGACGGCTCGATCTTTCCGGCGAGGTGGATCAGGATGCGGACTTCATTCTGCAGGGAGGCAATCAGCTCGGGCTTGGTGAGGACCATGGCGGGCCAGTCTACCTCACGGCTCGTCCGTGATGGAGTGGTCGCGCGGGGGGTCTTCCGGGCCGGGCGGGGCCAGTGTACGCGCCCCGCTGGGCTATGATGACGCGCCCAACGGCAGGAGGCCCGATGTTCTCTGTGACACCCTGGTTCCGCGCCCTCGTCCTCGTCGCCCTCGCGGGCTTCACAGTGTCGGCGCAGGCGCCGGTCGCTCAGCGTTCCCCGGCTCCGGCACCGGCTGCAGCCCCGGCCCTGCCATCGGCCACGCCGCAGAGCGTCGGCGTCTCGTCCGCGCGCCTCCAGCGGCTGCACCAGGGCATGCAGGCCCTCGTCGATCGCCGCGAAGCCGCCGGCATCGTCACGCTGGTCGCCCGCGGGGGGCAGGTGGTCGATGTCCACGCCACCGGCTTCCAGGACATGGAGAGCCGCACCCCGATGCGCAGCGACACCATCTTCCGCATCGCGTCGATGACCAAGCCGGTCACGAGTGTCGCGGTGATGATGCTCTACGAGGAAGGGAAGCTGCTGCTCACGGACCCGGTCTCGAAGTTCATTCCCGCCTTCAAGGGGCAGCGCGTCCTGGTGACGGGCGCCGACGCGCCGGCGGATCCGGTCGCGGCCCGGCGAGACAGCAACATCCGCGAGCTGCTCTCGCATCGCTCGGGCCTCACCTACGGGTTCCTCAACGGCGGCCCCGTGGGCGCGGCGTACCGCAAGGGCGGCGTGCCCGACGGACTGGCGCAGACCTCGTTGACGCTGGCCGAGGCCATGGAGGCCCTGGCGGCCCAGCCGCTGGTGAACCAGCCCGGCGCCGCGTGGAACTACAGCCTCTCCACCGACGTGCTGGGACGGGTCGTCGAGGTCGTGTCGGGGCAGTCGCTCGACGTGTTCTTCCGCGAGCGCATCTTCAAGCCGCTGGGCATGGTGGACACGGCGTTCGACGTGCCGGAGACGAAGTGGTCGCGCCTGGCGACGGTCTACTCGCCTGACGGCGCCGGCGGCATCCGCCCGATGAAGGACCCCGAGACGTTTGGCAACACCGTGATGTCGCCGGTCGCCTGGTACAAGACGCCCAAGACCTATTTTTCCGGTGGCGCCGGGCTCGTGTCCACGGCGCGCGACTACGCACGCTTCGCGCAGATGCTGCTGAACGGCGGCTCGCTCGGCACCGCGCGGCTCCTCAGCCCGAAGACGATCGAGCTGATGACGGCGAGTCACACCTCGGACCTGCCCGGATCGGGACTGGTGGGCGCCGGCGCGCAGTTCGGGCTGGGCTTTCGCGTGGTGACGGACGTCGGCGCCACGCAGACGCTGGGGTCGAACGGCCTCTACGGGTGGAGCGGCATCTACGGGACCGTGTTCTGGGTGGATCCGAAGGAGAAGCTGGTCGCCATCATGCTGGTCCAGCGGTATCCGGGGTCGCCGGTGGCCACCGCCTTCCAGCCGCTGGTCTACCAGACCCTCGTGCGGTAGGGACGCGATGGCCACACGACCGCTGGACCGCGTGCTGGCGGGAAGCGAGCGGCTGGCCTCGATTGACGTCCTGCGTGGCCTGCTGATGGTGGTGATGGCGCTGGACCACGCCGGGTTCATGGTCGGCCGCTTTCACTCGCAGGAGATGTGGGCGGGCGCCTGGACGCGCTACACCAGCGCCATCCCGTTCCTGACGCGTTTCGTCACGCACTTCTGCGCGCCCGGCTTCTTTCTGCTCATGGGGGCCGGGATCGCCTTCACCGCGGACTCCCGCTCGCGACAGGGGTGGCCGCCGCGTCGCGTTGTCTGGCACCTCCTCACGCGGGGCGCGCTGCTGCTCCTCGTGGCCACCGTCCTTGAAGTGCCGGCATTCCTGGCTGCCACCATCAGCGGGCCGTCGAGTCCCGGTGCCAATCCGGACTTTGCCATCCCGGGCATGACGTCGCCCCGATGGGTGCTGACGGTGCTCTACGCCCTTGGTGTGTCCATGATGGTGAGCGCCCTGTTCATCCGGGCACACACCGTGACGTGGGCCATCCTCGCGGGCACGGCCCTCCTGGCGACCGCCTTGACGACGCCAGGGCCAGAGCACTTCGACACGGAATACGGGTTCCTCCGAACGGTGCTGATGGTGTCGCGCTGGAGCCACGGCGTGTGGGCGCAGTACCCGTTCGTTCCCTGGTTCGGCATCACGGCCCTGGGCGTGCTGCTCGGCCGCTGGCTCATTGCCGATCGTCGCGGCTGCTTTCGGGCGCTGCCGTGGCTGGGACTCGCCATGGTGGGCGCTGCCGTGGCCCTGCGAATGGGCGGTGGGTTCGGCAATCTCCGGCTGCCGCGCGACGGGTCCTGGATCGAGTTCCTGAACGTCATCAAGTATCCCCCCGCGCTGGTGTTCACGCTGTTCATGGTGGGCGGGAACCTGCTGCTGCTCTCGGCCCTCGAGCGTGCGAGTCTCCACGCCACGCGAGGGGGACGGGTTCTGCTGGTTGCGGGGCAGGCGCCGCTGGCGTTCTACGTGGCCCATCTCTGGTTCTTCGCCGTCGTGGGCATGGTCTGGTTCCGCCAGGGCACGAGCTATCCGGTGGTCTACGGCATCTGGCTGGCCGGCCTGGTCCCGCTGCTCCTCTTCACCCGCTGGTATCGCGACTTCACGGTGGCGAAGCCCGCGGATTCCGTGTGGCGGCTCTTCTGAGGGCTCGTTCGCGGCTACCGCTTTGCACGGAGAATCTGGTTGTGGATGTGATCTGAGACCGTCACGGGGGGTCACTCGGGCTAGACTCGCGGGAAGTCACCCTGCGGGCAGACTATGGCAGCCTCCTGGACGACCGCCCCGAGCCACGCCTACCCGGCCTCCACCGAGTTGCTGGAGCTCCCGGACTGCGAGAACGCCCTGGCCGCCTTCCCGTCCGAACGCGGTCCAGAGCCCGGGCTGCGGCGCGCCGCGCGCTGGCGCCGGCAAACCGGGGTGACGATGCGCGTGACGAGGCTCTCGCCCGCTCTCGTCCTGGGGATGGCCCTGATACTGCTGGCGGGCGCGGTCACCGCGGCCGCCATCGGCATCCTCGCCGCCCGCGAGGGCCCCCGGCCCCGGGTCCCTCAGATCGCCCAGCAGCGTGCGAGCTAGCCTGCCCTTACGCGGCCCAGTTCGCTCCCGTCCCTTCTCGTCGGCGCTGCGGGCCTGTCAGTCCTCGGGCGCCCCGGGCAGCAGCGGCTCCAGCTCCGGCGCCTGCGCCCCGTTCTCCGTACACACGGCGTACTTCGTTTCTCCCGCGTGATACATCGCCACGCCGGCGTACTCGCCGCGGGTGTTCAGCACGAAGAACCGGATGTTGAAGTTCGGATTGCCTTTCGAGTTCAGCAGGCGCTTCTCGATCGTGTTCGCCTTGATGCGCCGGAGCGCTTCGAGCCCCGCGTCCTTCGGGGACATCCCGCGGCGCATCGACTCCACGATCAGGAACGAGGACAGGTTGTAGAGATTGGCTTCGCCGCGGCCCGTCGAACCGGCAGCGCCCACCTCGTTGTCCACGTACAGGCCCGCGCCCAGGATGGGGGAGTCGCCGGTGCGCCCCGGGATTTTCCATGCGAGCCCGCTGGTGGTCGTGACGCCGCAGATGTCGCCATTCGGGCCGATCCCGTCGCAGTTGATGGTGCCCCAGAAGCTGCCTTCGCGGACGAGCCCGTCGCGCACCATGGAACGCCCGGCAGCCAGCGCGCGGGACTCCCATACGGCGTCGCGCAGCAGGTGCGCGGCGGCGACCCCGGGGTCCTTCTCGTGCCGATCCTTCGGCTTGCGGCCCTCGCCCTTCGGGTCCAGCCAGTGCTCTGGATCCACCCGCCGCTTCCACTCCAGCCACAGGCGGCGTGAGTTCTCGGTGTTGAGATCCGCTTCTACCGTGAAGCCCATGGCGCGGGCGAATTCCTGCGCGCCCCGGCCCACCAGGAGGTGATGGTCCGTGTTGTCCATCACGGCCTTCGCGACGAGCGACGGCGTCCGCACGCCTTCGATGCCGGCCACGGCGCCCGCCCGCTTCGTCGGCCCGTGCATGCACGACGCATCCAGTTCCACGACGCCGTTGGCGTTTGGCAGCGCCCCATAGCCGATGCCCGTCTCCAGCGGATCGAGCTCCGGGATGTTCACGCCGGCAATGAGCGCGTCCAGCACGTCCTTGCCCTCGGTGATCAGCCTGAACGCACGTGACACCGCGTTCTCCGGGCCGCCGTTCGTGAACTCGTAGCCGGAGTAGTCGGAGATGACCACCGGCTTCACGGTGCGCTGGATGAGGACCTCCGCCGAGCGTGCCGGTTCGGCCCCCGCTCGCACAGGTCCGGCGGTCGCGGCGGCCGGCATCGCTGCGGCTGCGGCCACTCCGGCTGTGGTGGACTTCACGAAATCACGTCGGCTGATCATGGCGATGAGCTCCCGGCCGTGATCCTAATCGAAAGTCAGAAGCATTGCCGCGGCGAGCGGCACTTGCTGACCCGCGTCAGTCGTTTCGCAGCGCGCGCATCGGATCGATGCGCGCGGCGTGAACGGCCGGCACCAGGTTGGCCGCCAGCGCCACGAGCAGAAGCACCAGGGCGGCCGCCCCGTAGGCGATCGGGTCGAGGCCGCTGACGCCGTAGAGCAGCGACTCGAGCACGCGGCCAAGGGCCGCGGAGGCGATGACACCCAGGGCGATGCCCGCGAGCGCCAGCCGGCCGCCCTGGCCGAGCGTGTGCCGGAGCACCTGCCGCCGCTCGGCCCCGAGCGCCATGCGGAGGCCGATCTCGCGCGTCCGCAGGCTCACCGCATACGCCACCACGCCGTACAGGCCCACGGCCGCCAGCAGCAGCGCCAGCGCGCCGAACGCGCCCATGAGCAGTGCGCCGATCATGGTCGGGGCCATGGTGGCTGCGGCGACCTCGGATGCCGTCCCGTCCTGTGTGAAGACGAGGTTCGGCTCGAGTGACCACAGGGCCTGTCGCAGCGCCGGCAGGGCCGTCGCGGCGGGCGCCGCGGTTCGGATCACGAGCGTCACGGCAGTGGAACGTGGCGGTGTGAGGTGCATGTAGGGGCGCGGTGCCTCACCGACCGACCGCACTTTGTGATCGCGCGAGACGCCGACGACCTCGTGCGGCGGCCGATCGAAACCGTCCGCGTAGATGCGCTGGCCGACGGCCGACTGGCCGGGCCAGTACTGCCGCGCGAACGTCTCGTTCACCACCGTGACACGACGGCCCTCGGCCTCCTCCTCGGGTAAGAACCCGCGGCCGGCCACGATCGGGACCCCGACGACCGAGAAGTAGTCGGCTCCCACGTTGGCACCGTCGATCGGCGTGGGCTCGTCGTTGGCGGCATGATGGCCGGGGACGCGGATGCCCTCCATGGTGATGTCGGGCGCCAGCGGCATGCGCGACGCCTGCGAGACCGCGACCACGCCGGGCTGCGTCCGCAGCGCCTCGATCGCACGTGTCCGGAACGACACCGCGCGGTCCTCGTCGTAGCCATTCATCTGGAGATTGAAGCCGAGCAGCGACACGTGTTCCGCCTCGAACCCGGCGTCGGTGTTCCGAGCCGCCAGGAGACCCCGGCCGAGCAGCGCACCGGTCACGAGCAGGACCAGCGACAGCGCGAGCTGGCCAACGACCAGTGCATCCCGCAAGGTGATCCGGCGGACAGGGCCGGCGCTGGTCCCATCGTCCTTGAGAGATGGGACGAGGTCCGGCGTGGACGCAGACCACGCGGGTGCCAGCCCCGCGGCGAGCGCGGCGAGGGTGGTCACGATCGCGGAGAACGCGAGCACGGTCACGTCTGGTGAGAAGTCGAAGGAAAGCGACAGGGGCAAGGCGTCGGTACCCAACCCGGTCAACGCCCGCGCCGCCCACCAGGCCACCAGCGTGCCGACGAGGCCACCGGCGCCCGCGAGGACCAGGTTCTCCGTGAGCAACTGGCGCAGCAGGCGTCCGCGCCCGGCGCCAACGGCCGCGCGGACGGCCATCTCGCGGCGCCGCGCCGTCCCGCGGGCGAGCAGCATGCTCGCCACGTTCGCGCACGCCACCAGCAGGACGATGCCCACGGCCGCCATGAGCGCCGCGCCCGCAGCCCGGACGTACCCGTCGAGCATCGGATGGAACCGGATTGACGCGATGGGCAGCACGCTCGACGTGGTCTTGTCGTTCGTCGCAGGGTACTCCGCGCGGAGCCGCGCGAAGACCGTCTCCACCTGGGCGCGTGCCTCGGCCTCGGTGTGGCCCTCGGCCAGGCGGCCCTTGACGAAGAGCCAGCGGGCGCCGCGATTGGCGGTGCGCGGACCGCCGGATGCCGGGCCGGTGGATGCCGTCGGCCCCGAGATCGCCAGGCGGTCGACGTGGACGACCGGGACGAAGAACTCCGGGGCGAGGCCCGGCAGCGTGCCGACGAACTCCGGCGGCGCGATGCCGACCACGGTGTACTGGACGCCGCTGAGCGCGATGGGCCCGCCCAGCACGTCCGGCCGCCCGCCGAAACGGCGCTGCCACATCCCGTGGCTGAGGACCACGACCGGCGCGGCGCCCGCATGAGCGTTGTCATCGGCGCTGATGGGCCGGCCCCGGGCGACGCGCACGCCCAGCACCTCGAAGTACCCGTCGGTGACCGCCTCTCCAGTCACCAATACTGGCCGGTCGCCGACGGTGACCACCCCGCGCACGAACGCGTGGCCGGCCACGCCCGACAAGGCCGGCGTGCCTTCGCGGATGGCCAGGAAATCGGGGTAGGACGTCGTGAACTGCGGGATGTCCTGGCCGGCGCTCGAGTAGATTTCGACGAGGCGCGCCGGATCGGCCACGGCGGAGCCGCGGAACAGCAGCGCGTTGACCACGCTGAACAGCGTGGTGTTCAGGCCGACGCCCAGCGCCAGCGTCGCAATGGCCGCGGCCGCGAATCCCGGCCGGCGGATGAGCTGTCGCGCGCCGATCTTCAGGTCGCCGAGGACGTCGTGCATCGGATGTGCTCCTGCCGTGAAGCTACGGACCCGGGGCCCGGGAAGTTCGCGTGCTGCGGAACCTCAGGCGGGCATGGTGGCGGCTCGCACGAGGCGTGCGACGTCTTCCACCGTCGTCACATGCGCGTGCACCTCGGTCACGCCGCTCTGGGCCACGACCTGCCCGACGTTGTGCCACCGGATGCCGCCGCCCGCCATCACGACGAGGCGACCCGAGGCCCGCCGGACCAGGCGGGCGATCTCGTCCACGCCCTCGAGTGCCGTGGCGGCGCCGCCGGAGGTGAGGATCCGCGCAATCCCGAGCGCGATCAGCGTGTCCAGCGTGTCGCTCAGGTCACCGGTCAGGTCGAAGGCGCGATGGAAGGTGACGGGCAGCGGCCCCGCCGCATCCACGAGCGCCCGTGTGGCCTCGGCATCCACGGTGCCATCCTCCTTCAGACAGCCCGTCACGATGCCGCGTGCGCCACGCGCACGAGCGCGCCGGATCTGCTCGCGCATCATCGTGACCTCAGCCGGGGTGTAGACGAACGAGCCTCCACGCGGGCGCACCATGGCACAGACCGGAATGGTGAGGATGCGCACGCAGTCGGCGAGCAGCGTGTCCGGCGGCGTGATGCCCTGCTGAGCCAGGTCGACGCACAACTCCACCCGTGCGGCGCCGCCCGTCTCGGCGGCGCGGGCCTCGTCCACCGACTCCACGCACGCCTCGACGAGCACCAGGGGGGACACGTTCAGGTTCAGGGTTGCGGATTCAGTTCGTGCACGATCTTCCCGCCGACGATCGTCATCAGCACGCTGGCGTCACGCAGGCGCGTCTCCGGCGCCGTCAGCGGATCGTCAGACAGCACCACCAGGTCCGCAAGCTTCCCGACCTCGATCGAGCCCTTGTCCGCCTCTTCCATCATCAGCCATGCGTTCCCCATGGTCGCCAGGCGGAGGGCCTCCTCGCGCGTGACGCGCTGATCCGGCCCGAGGACCCCGCCCGTGATCGTGTCGCGCGTGACGAAGTGGTAGATCGTCCACAGCGGGGGATAGGGCACGACGGGTGCGTCGGTGCCCGACGACACAGCCAGCCCCGCGTCGAGATAGAGGCGGACGGGCGTCGTCAGGCCCGCGCGCGCGGCGCCCCAGTAGCGCACGAGACTCGGTCCCGCGAGGTACAGGTGATTCTGCACGGCCATGGCCAGCCCCAGCGCCCGGATACGCGGCAGGTGATCCGGCCGCCCGATGAAGGCGTGCTCGATCGACCATCGGCGGGCGGTGATGGGCTGCTCGCCGTGCGCGCGCTCGTAGGCGTCGAGGACGAGATCCATCGCGGCATCGCCGACGGCGTGGGTGGCGACGCGCCATCCACGCTGGTTCAGCATCCGCACCACGTCGATGAACGTCTCGCGCTCCATCGTCTGGAGCCCCCGGAAGGTGCCTCGCTCACCCCACGGCTCTTCGTACGGCTCACGCATGAAGCCGCCCTCGAACCCGCCGTCCACCGCCAGCTTGATGCCGCCCACGCGCAGCCCCGCGTCTCCCTCGTCCTGCCGCAATCCACCGGCGTCGAGCGCCGCGGCAACGGCAGCCGCGTCTCCTGCCGGCCGCAGCAGGGCGTTCACGCGCATCGTCAGCAGGCCCTGGCGCTGCATGTCCTGGAGCAGGCGATACTCGTCCGCCGGGATGCCGGGATGGCGCACGGTGGTGAGCCCCACGGCGTGCAGCGTCCTGTAGTCCTCGACACGGGCCGCGATGCGCTCCTCGCGCGAACGCACGGGTGGGGCCGGGAGCTTCACGAGCGCCTTCGCGGTGTCCACGAGCTCGCCGTTCAGCCGCCCATCCGGATACCGCGTGAGGCGGCCGCCCTTGGGCTCCGGCGTCTTCTCGGTGATGCCCCAGCGCCGCAGCGCGGCGGTGTTCACGATGTACTCGTGTCCACCGCGGACCAGGACCACCGGGTGTGCCGGCGCGATGCGATCCAGGTCGTCACGGAGGGGCAGCCGCTGCTCCTTCAGCTGTGCCTCGTGCCAGTCGCTGTTCGAGACGATCACCTCACCGGCCGGCGTAGCGCCCACACGGGCCGACACGGCGGCGTAGACCTCGTCGAGCGATCGCGTGCGTGAGAGGTCCACGCCGGGCCCGCCGCCCGCTCCGTGGAGGTGGTTGTCCATCAGCCCCGGGATCACCGCGCGGCCGCGCAGGTCGATCTGGCGAGTGCCGGCGCCGGCGCGCGAACGGACCGTCGCATCGTCGCCCACGGCGATGATGCGATCGCCCGCGACGGCCACGGCCTGCACGATGGAGAAGCCCTGGTCGACCGTGATCACCCGCGCGTTGTGGAGGATCAGGTCCGCGACCGGTGACTCGGGCGACGAGGCACAGTGCGTGAGAGCCAGGATGGTCGCGAGGACGACCGCGCCACGACACCGGCGCACGGTCATTTCACCGCCACCGCCATCGTGTAGATGAGCGGCTCCTTCCCGGAGTCGGGCTGGCGCACCACCTCGATGCGGTAGTTGCCGTCGCTACTCACGCGGCCGGTCCACACGCGAGTCCCAGTATCGGCACGCGCATCCACCGGCGTGCCGGTGGATACCTCCAGCAATCGTACGAGGACTGTCTTGCCGGGCACGCCCGACAGGCGAATCTCCACGAAGGCGCCGCGCCGTGCGTAGAACACGAAGCGGTCCCTGCCGCCGGGCACCAGCGTGCCGCTCACCTGTGTCGGTTGGGTGGCCCGGAACGTCAGGTGCCGTTCGATAGGCTCGCCAGGCGGTCTGGATGCCGGCCCCGTGGGAACCGCCAGCCGCACGATCCGGAATGCGCCATCGACCGGAGCGATGGTGACGGCGTTCTCGAAGGCGATCCCGCCGTTCGACGTGCGGAGGACACCGGGCGGCGTCTGGCCGTCGGCGGGGACGCGCGCCCGCGCAATCACCTGCTTCACGGCTGGGCTGACGATCGTGTCGTAGAGCTTCACGAACGCGTCGGCGTCCGTGACGGGAATCTGCAGGCCGCCCGCGGTCACGTCCAGCGGATAGCGCACCATGCCGGCCACGGCGCGTCGGTCGTTGCGGGACACTGCCTGCTGCAGGCTCTGGACGAACGCCGTCAGGGACTGTCCCTGTGACGCGGCCGCGATCGGGGACTGTCCCCATGGTCCGGATACGAACAGTGGCAGGAACAGCAACAGCGGCAGGGCTCTGCGCGGCATGTGCTGCCATTCTGTCGCAGCGATGCCGTGGGGATCTACTGCGGCGACATCTGGCCTGTCCGGTGGCCGATCACGTCAGGGCGCGCTCCATCGCCGCCGCGATCCGCAGCAACCGCCCATCCTCGAAGGTGCGCGCGGCGAGTTGCAGGCCCACCGGCAGGCGATCCGCGGGCCCGCAGGGCAGCGTCAGCGCGGGCAGGTGCGCGGCGTTGAACGGCCAGGTATTTCTCAGGATCAGGTCGCCGTTGATGGGGCCGGCAATCGGCGGCGCGACGATGGGCACCGTCGGCATGGCCAGGACGTCCACGTCCTCGAACACGCGCGTCAGCTCCACCTGGAAGCGACGACGCTCCCGGTGCGCCGCGGCCAGTCCGAGCGCCGTGGGCAGCGGCGAGTTGAAGAGTGCCGCGAAGGCCTCCGAGAACAGCGCCGGGCGCTCGCGCCAGTCGCGTTCGTAGGTCTGGTGAATCTCCGCCACGACGATCGGATCGAACACGCGCGCCATCGTGTTCCGGTCGACGGGCACGCGCACGTCGCGGACCGTGGCCCCTGCGCGCCCCAGCCGTGTCAACGTGGCCTCCATCGCGCGGCCGACGTCCGCGTCCACATCATCGAAGAAGTACGCGCGTGGCACGCCGATGCGCACGTCGCTCAGCGACCCGTCGGCATCGCCGTCGAGCGGCAGGGCGGGTACCGTGGCTGGGTCCTCGGGATCCACGCCCATCGTCGCGCGCAGCAGCGGGACGAGATCACCCACGGTGCGCGTGAGGAAACCCGCGTGGTCGAACGTCGGCGAGGCGCCGAGCACGCCCGCCGTGCTCAGCACGCCGTAAGTGGGCTTGAAGCCGACGCACCCGCACATGGCGGCGGGGATGCGGATGCTGCCGCCGGTGTCGCTGCCCGTGGCGGCCACGGCCAGACCGGCGGCCACGGCGACTGCCGAACCGCCGCTGGAGCCGCCGGAAACCCGTCGGGGATCGCGCGGATTGCGCGTGGTGCCGAAGAAGGGATTGACCGTCGTGACGCCACCGCCGAGCTCGTGCGTGTTGGTTTTGCCCAGCACGATGGCGCCGGCTGCACCCAGGCGGGCGACGAGCGTCGCATCGCGCGTGGGCACGTGCTGTTCGAAAAGCTTCGATCCGGCTGTTGTCCGGATGCCGGCGGTCTCGAACAGGTCCTTGTGGGCGATAGGGATGGCGAAGAGCGGTCCTGTCGGCGAGCCTGCGGTGGCGAACTGCCGGGCCCGCTGCCGGGCCGCGTCGGCCGTCACCGTGACGTACGCGTGCAACTCGGCGTCGAGCGTCCGGATCCGGGCGAGATACGCCTCGACGACCTCGAGCGGGGACAGCCCGCCCCGCCGGAGCGCCGCCAGCAGCTCAACGAGGGACAGATCGACGGACCCCCGTGTGGACCGTGGTGCGGGCTGCGCCCACGGCGGGCCGGGCAACGGCCACGCGGGGCCGGGGACACAGAGCGGGACCAGGGTCGCGGCCAGCCAATCGCGACGGTTCATACCCGCAGTCTAGCCCTGCCGCAGCCTGCCACTGTCGGCACGCATCTTGAAACAGCTGTGAGATTATGGCGGTAGTGACGTCGCAATCATCCACGTCTCGCCCGGCAGCGCAGGCCCGGGCGCACTCCCTCGAGCGCTGGTGCACCCACGAGTGGCGCGACGGCGTTCAGATTCCCGAGGCCGCGCCCCTCGACCGGCTGCTCGTTCGCACCCGTAACCACGTCTACGACATCATCGTCCTCGACCCGTCCCGCGCCGACGTGCTGGTGCGCGGAGGGGTGTACTTCCCCGAGTTCACCCGGGCACGGGTCGGCGGCAGCTCGATGGGCGCCGGCTTCCTCAAGCTGCACGGCATCTACCCGGGCTTCTGCCTCGAGCTGCATGCCGACGATCAGGCGATTGTCACGAGCCCGGTTCGCGAGATCAGCCGCGCGGTCGATCGCGCGCCACTGTAGTCGACCACGCCCACTGCAACGGAGTCCTCATGATCTCGACGAGACCGATTGGCCTCATCCTGGCGGCTGCGGTGACCGCTGCTGCGTGTTCCACACAGGCGGCAGGCGTCCTTCCGGGGCGCCCGGCCATCTCCGAGTCCGCGCAGGCCGCACCGGCCGAGCGCAAGTACCTGCTCGAGCGGGTTGACGATGCGGCGGTGGTTCAGCTGTACGCGGACGGGTTCAGCTCGCTGCCGCTCAGGGAGAAGACGCTGATCTGGCACTTGTACCAGGCGGCGCTCGCGGGGCGCGACATCTACATCGATCAGAAGCATCGGAGCTCCCTGGAGATGCGGGGGGTGCTCGAGCAGATCGTCGCCAACCCCAGGGGGGTCGATCCCGCGACGCTGGCAGAGGTCCAGCGCTACACCAAGCTCTTCTGGCTCAATAACGGTCCCTATAACAACCTGACGGCCCGGAAGTTCGTCCTCAAGTGCACGCCGCAGGCCTTTGCCGCCGCGGCGAAGGCCTCGGCCGCCGCGGGCGCACGGTTCCAGACCCGACAGGGCGAGTCACTCGACGCGATGCTGGCCCGCCTGCAGCCGATGTTCTTCGACCCGAACGTCGATCCGAGCGTCACGAACAAGAACCCGGGCGAGGGGAACGACATCCTGCAGGCGAGCGCCAACAACCTGTACGGCGGCGTGTCGATGGCGGACCTGAAGGGGTTCACCGAGAAGTACGGGTTGAACTCGCGGCTCGTGAAGCGCGACGGCAGGCTCGTGGAGGAAGTGTACAAGGCTGACGGCGTGTACGGGTCGCAGATCACGCAGATCGTCACGCACCTCGAGGCCGCGCAGGCCTTCGCGCCCGAGCCCATGGTGCAGGCACTGGCGACCCTGGTGCGCTTCTACCGCACCGGCGAGCAGGCCGATCGCGAGCAGTACGACATCGCGTGGGTGCAGGACAAGGACTCTCCCGTGGACACCATCAACGGCTTCGTCGAGGTCTACATGGACCCGCGTGGCATCAAGGGCAGCTGGGAGGCCCTGGTCTACTACGTGAACCGCGAGAAGACAGCACGGATCAAGAAGCTGGCCGAGAACGCGCAGTGGTTCGAGGACCGCATGCCCTGGGACCCGAAGTACCGCAAGCCCAACGTGCAGGGCATCGTCGCCAATGCGATTGACGTGGTGGTGGAGACAGGCGACTCCGGTCCGGTGACGCCCATCGGCATCAACCTGCCCAACGACCAGGCCATCCGCGAGAAGTACGGCAGCAAGTCGGTGGCGCTGTCCAACGTGACCGAGGCCTACAACCAGAGCACGCCCGGCTCGATGCGCGGCGAGTTCTCGTGGACGCCGGAGGAAGTGGACCGCGCGGCGAAGCACTCGGAGTTCGCGGCGGCGCTCACGACCGACATGCACGAGGTGATCGGCCATGCCTCGGGCCGGCAGGCCGCCGGCAAGGCGAACCCGCAGGCGCTCATCAAGGAGCACTTCTCGGCACTCGAGGAGGGTCGTGCCGACCTGATTGGGTTGTACTTCATCGCCGATCCGAAGATGGTCGAGCTCGGCATCATCCCCGCTGCCGATCACGACGCCGTGGTGCGTGCGGAGTACGAGGCCTACACGCGCAACGCGCTCGTGCAGCTCCGCCGGATGCGCGAGGGCACGCAGATCGAGGAAGACCACATGCGCAACCGCCAGATGATCGTGCGCTGGCTGATGGCCAACACAAGGGCCATCGAGGAGCGCACGCGCGATGGCAAGACGTACCTGGTGATGGTCGATCCGGCCGCGTTCCGGGCGGGCGTCGGGAAGCTGCTGGCCGAGGTGCAGCGGATCAAGTCCGAAGGCGACTACGCCGGCGCCAGGAAGTTGTTCGAGACCTACGGCGTGCACTTCGACCCGAAGCTGCGCGACCAGGTGGTGGCGCGCGTGGACAAGCTGAACCTGCCGTCGTACACGGGCTTCGTGATGCCGAAGCTGACACCCGTGGTCGGGTCGAACGGGCAGATTACCGACGTCACCATCTCCTACCCGATGGACCTGACGACGCAGATGCTCGAGTACTCCGGCACCCGGCGGTGAGTGCTGTCCATCGCTGATTGCGGATATTGCGGATTGCCAATTGACGATTCATTTCGCGAACGCGGAATACGTGATTGCAGCAATCGAATGCTCAATTGACGCAATCCGCAATCGCCGCATGAATCGCCAATCAGCAATCCGCGATCGGCAATGGACACCTACTGGCTGAGCACGCACCTCGGCTATGCCTGTCGCCATTCCGGCGCGTGCTGTACGGCGCGCTGGCCCATTCCCATCGAGCGTGACCGTGCGGCGGCGGTGCAGGCGGCCATCGATGCCGGTCGCCTTCACGCCCCGCGCGACTGGTGTCGGCCCGCGCCGGACGCCCCGGCGGACGTGGCCGGCGTGCTGGCGCTGCAGCCGTCTGGCGCCTGCGTGTTCCATCGACCGGGCGCGCCGGCCGCACCGGCCGTCACGGCCGGCGGCTGTGCGATTCATGCCGTGCGCCCGGCCTCCTGCGCACACTTCCCCTATGTCTGCGTCATCGACCCGCGCGGGGTGCACGTCACGCTGTCGCACGTCTGCCCGACGGCCGCGAGCCTCCTGTTCGATATCGATGTGCCACCGGGCATTGTGGCTGGGCCGCCGATCGTCGGGGACGACCGGGTGCCCGAGGGCCTCGACGCGCTCGATGCCCTGCCCCCGGCGAAGGACGGTGGGCGACGACTGTGGACGTGGGACGAGTTGACCGCGTGGGAGGAATCGTGTGTCATGCGTCACGCCTCGGACAGGCGCGTACCCGACCCGCCGGACCGGGCGGAGTACGATCGCGCGCGTGCGGCGGTACCTCCGGAGTGGACGTGGCCCGAGGCGCCGCAGGGGCTCGAGGGCGGATGGCTCGAATTCGTTGCGCCAGGGTGGCTGCTGTGGGCCGGCGTGATCGGGCGCTACCTGGCCGCAAAGGCCCACGCGTCGTGGGCCATGTACCTCGGCGAGGGACCACGCGCCGTGGAACGGATGGTGGGGCTGGCCAGGACCGTGCTGCAGGTTGAGGCCGTCCGGCACTGCCGCGCGAGCAGGCATGGGCTCGACAGGGCCACTCTAACGGCATCCATCCGCCAGAGCGACCTGCTCCTGCTGCATCACGCGGATCCCGCTCGTCTCTGCGCATCCGGTTCGCCGAGCGGCGCGTCCTAAGAAGGCGTGAGGCCTCCGTTCGCCATCGCCCCCGGACCAGGCCAGGTGTCGGTCTGGGACTTCCCGCGACCGCCTCGGATAGAACCGGTCGTGGCCCGCGTGCGCATCGAACTCGCCGGACACGTGATCGCGGATTCGACGCGCGCGGTGCGTGTGTGTGAGACCGCAAGCCCTCCCACGTACTACCTCCCACGTGCGGACATCACCCCCGGCGTGCTGGTGGCCGCGCCCGGGGCATCCCTCTGCGAGTGGAAGGGACGTGCTTCTTACTGGAGCGTGCAGGTGGGTGAGCGGATCGTGGAGCGAGCAGGCTGGAGCTACCCCGCGCCGACGCCGGCCTTCGGCGCGCTGGCCGACATGGTCGCTTTCTACGCAAGGCCCTTCGACGCCTGGGTAGGTGACGCGCGCGCAACCCCGCAGCCGGGCGGCTTCTATGGAGGCTGGATCACACCAGAGGTGGTGGGCCCGTTCAAGGGCGAACCCGGTACCGGCCACTGGTAGCAGACGGTGCGGGTTCGGATTCCGGCCTCTGGCTCCTGCCTCCTGTCTCCTGCCTCCTGCCTCCTGCCTCCTGCCTCCCATACAATGGCTGTGCTCATGACAAGACGCCTCGCCATCCTCACGCTGCTGATCGTGTGCGGCGCCGCCCTCATCGTCGTCCGACCGGACGCGGCGCAGCGGCCGAAGCCGCCCGGTGCCGACTTCAAGGGAGACGCGTTCCGGTTCACCAGGATCCAGGACGGCATCTACCATGCCGTCGGCACCGGCGCGATCTCCGTCGGCTGCAACGCCTCGATCATCGTCAACGACGAGGACGTCCTGGTCGTCGACTCGCACGCCACGCCGGCCGCGGCCTGGGCGCTCGCCGAGCAGGTGAAGACCATCACCGACAAGCCCATTCGCTACGTGATCAACACACACTTCCACTGGGATCACGCGCATGGCAACCAGGTCTACGGGCCCGGCGTGGAGATCATCGGGCACGAGTTCACGCGCCGCATGCTCGCGTCGGGCGACTCGATGAGGGGGCGGTCCTACGAGATGTTCATCGGCGGCATGCCGGCGCAGATTGCGCAGCTCGGCAAGCAGGTCGAGGCCATGGCCGATGGCCCCGCCAGGGAGAAGCTCCGCGAGCAGCTGTTCATCCAGCAGCAGTATCGCGAGGCGCAGGCCAGCGTGAAGCCGCAGCCGCCGACCCTCACGCTCACCGAGTCGCTGACGCTGCACCGCGGCGGGCGCGAGATTCGCCTGCTGTTCCTGGGCCGCGGCCACACCGGTGGGGACGTGGTGGTGCACCTCCCGAAGGAGCGCGTGCTGGTGACGGGCGACCTGCTCGGCGCCGGACCGTCCTACCTCGGGGACGCGTTCGTCAGTGAGTGGGGGGCTACGCTCGACAAGCTGCGGGCACTCGACTTCGACTGGGTGCTGCCGGGACACGGCGACGCGTTCCAGGGCAAGGCGAAGATCGATCATTTCCAGGCCTACCTGGCCGACTTCTGGCAGCAGGCCCGGACGCTGCACGACTCGGGTGTCAGCGCCGAGGAGGCGGCACGCCGCATCGACCTGCGAAAGCACATCGTCAACTACCCCGGGGTGCCGGCGCTGAAGGACGTGGGCATCCTGAATCATGGTGTGTATCGGGCCTACGATCTGATCGATGGGCGACTCCGGTAACGTGAAGGTCGCCACCTGGAACGTCAATGGCGTCCGCGCCCGGCAGGGGGAGCTGCTCGCCTGGCTCGCAGCGGAGCGGCCCGACGTGGTGTGCCTGCAGGAGATCAAGGCGTCCCTCGACCAGCTGCCATTCGAGCTGCGCGACGTCGATGGCTACTGGGCGTTCTGGCACGGCCAGAAGGGGTACTCGGGGGTGGCCCTGCTCGTCGCGAAGTCACTGGCGGCGACCGAGCCCTCCGCCTCGCACCCCGCCTTTGACTTCGAGCAGCGAATCGTCACCGTCGACCTGCGGCCCGGCCCGGAGCCGATCACGGTGGCGTCGGTGTACGTCCCGAATGGCGGGAAGGACTTCGACGCCAAGCTGCGCTTCCTGGCCGAGCTCGATAGCTGGGCGCGGGAGGCGGCGCGGGACGGGCGGACGCTGGTGGTGTGCGGCGACCTGAACGTGGCGCGCGAAGAGCGCGATGTGCACCCCAAGGAACGCAAGCCCAATCAAATCGGCACTCGGCCCGTCGAGCGCGCGGTGCTCGCGCAGCTGCTTTCGCGGAACCTGGTGGACGTGGGCCGCACGCTGGACCCGGACAACGAGAACCTCTTCACCTGGTGGGCGCCATGGCGCAACCTGCGGCAGCGAAACATCGGGTGGCGCATCGACTACGTCCTGGCCTCCACGCCCCTGGCGGCCCGGGCGAGCAGGTCAGTCGTGATGCGTGAGGTGGGGACGAGCGATCACGGCCCGGTGGTCGTGGATTTCGGGGGCTGAGCCCAGTTGAGGATCAGGGTCGCCGGCGGCGGCGGGGTCGCCACCGGCAGGATCAGGAGGAAACGCTGGCCGTCCGGGGCGGCATCGAACGATCTGGGCGGCACTTCCGTCTTAAACAACATGGACGTCGCGGCCACGGCGTTCTGTCCCCTTCCTGATGCCGGCGTGGCAACGTGGATCTCGGATCCGCGGCGGAAGAACAGCTCCTGGCCATCGCGACTCCACCGTGGATCGCTACCCCCTCCGCTCGACACGCGCTCGCGTGTGCCGGGCCCAGGGGAGCGGTCCTGGACACGCTCCACGTAGATTTCCGGCTGTCCCGACTCATCCGACGCGTACGCGATCCAGCGCCCGTCGGGCGAGATATCGCCTTGGACGTCCGCGAACGGCGTGGCCACGAGCGGGAGGGGCTCCCCGCCGCCTCTGACGGGCACGAGCCAGAGATCCTCACGCGTGTCCGCCATCGTGCGCGAGACCAGAACTGCCGTCCCATCCGGCGTCCAATCGGTGACGCGCACGGGCTCGTCGAACCGTGTGACGGTGTCGGCGGGCAACACCGCGCCGGCGCCCCGGACCATGACCGCACGGCCCGCCTGGACCCAGGCAATCCGCAGCCCGTCCGGTGACCACGCCGGCCACTCGTCCGCGTCGATCGACAGCGACACCCGGGACGGCAGCAGGCTGCGACCGTCGAACTGCACGACATCGAGCGTGCGGAGCAGGGGCTCGAGAATCGTCACGGCCACGCGCCGGCCATCGGGCGCGATGCGGACGCTCCAGGTGTCGGCCGGTGATCCGAGCGCACCCAGCCGCTCCCCGGACCGTGACACCCATACCAGTTCCTGCTGGAGCGTGACGGGCTCGCTGTACACGAGCGTGTCGCCCGCCGCGCTCGCCAGTAACTGGCCGAGCGGGCTCTGGCCGACACGGACGCCGTGGACCGCCATGCGCCCCATGAGCCGGCCCTCCCGGACATCGAGCCCCTGGCTGACCAGCGCGCCATCGTTTGCGTAGAGGAGTCGATCGCCAGCGGGCACGCCGCCGGCCGCCGCGCCGGTCAGCCGCGTCCGCGTGCCGTCGGCGACCGAGACGAGATAGAGGCCCTGTCGCGCCGCGTTCTCGGCACGGACAAAGGCGACCAGGTGCGTTCCACCCGGCAGAAACCCAGGAAACAGGTGCGCGGTCTCGCCAGCCCCGCGATCGAGCGACGTCAGCGCACGAATCGTCGTCGGGGACTGTCCCCCCCGTCCACTGCCGGACACGAGGGACAGTCCCCCTTCGTCGTTGGCGAAGACCAGGTCGCCCCGATCGCTCCACGTCGCCCCGCCCGGTCGGTTCACGGCCCCGAGCTCGGTGACGCGTGCGTCCGCGAGCGCGACGGCCTTGATCGCGCCGTCCGCGAAGAAACCCACGCGCTCCCCGTCCGCCGACCAGAACGGCAGTGCCGCGCGATCTGTGCCAGAGAGGGCGGCGACTGAGCCGCTCGACAGGTCCTGCAGCCAGAGCTGGACATGCCCGTCGCGAGCCGCCGGAAACACCACGCGCCGGCTGTCGGGCGCCACGGCCAGTCCAAACGGGTAGTCCGTGCCGGATCCGACAGCGAGGTCGGCCGGCGGGATCCACGCCGCTCGAGCCGATGGCGGGGGGGCTGGAGGCTGCTCGCGCAGGTGACGAACGGCAGGGATGGCTGTTGCGATGAGCGCGAGCGACAGCACGGCCACGAGCGACCAGAGCCAGCGGCCCGGAGTCCGTGCGCTATACTCGTCCACGATTCCTCAGGAGGTTCCCACGCATGTCGATTCGTTCTGTCGTCCTGGTGGCCACGATGGTCGTGGCGAGCATACCGGGTGCGAGCCTGGCCGTCGCGCAGGACGCCCCGGCGCGTCGCCCCGACGTCATCTACGTGCCCACGCCCGAGGCCGTCGTCGAAGCCATGCTGCAGGTGGCCGGCGTCGGCAAGAACGATATTGTCTACGACCTCGGGTGCGGTGATGGCCGGATTCCGGTGACCGCAGCCAGAAAGTACGGCGCGCGGGGGATTGGTATCGACATCGACCCGCAGCGGATCAAGGAAGCCAACGAGAACGTTGCCAAGAACAACGTTGGCGACCGGGTGAAGATCGTGCAGGGTGACCTGTTCGAGCAGGACCTCAGCCAGGCCACCGTCGTGACGCTCTACCTGCTGCCGTCGCTCAACGTCAAGCTGATGCCGAAGCTGATGAAGGAGCTGAAGCCCGGCACCCGGATTGTCTCCCACGCGTTCGACATGGGCGACTGGAAGCCGGAGAAGGAGCTCGACGTCGAGGGGCGCAAGGTCTACTTCTGGACCATCCCGAAGCGCTAAGTGACGCGCCGGGCATGGCTCGCGGCGTCACTCGCCGCCGGCGTCCTGTCAGTGACGATCGCCGTCACCGGAGGCTTCGTGGCCTCCGTTGGCGGCGTTCGTGTTTCCGCCCGCTCCTGGTACCCGTCGGCCGCCATCGCGCTCCTGGCCTGTGCCGCGTGGGCGGGGTCTGCGGTGCGGACCGGCACGTTCTGGGCCGACCTGGAGGGGTTGCACGACGTCCTCGAGGCGCGGGGCCGCATGCTGGCGCTGGTGCTCGCCAGCCTGACAATCGCGGCCACGCTGCACTGGGCGACCTACTCGGCCTCGGGCGCGGACGCGTCGGGATACCTGAGCCAGGCGGCGATGTGGTCGCACCTGGCCACGCGCGTACAGGACCCGCTCGTCACGCTTCCTGATTGGCCGCTCGCCGTCGGAGACACGGCGCCTCTCGGATGGCGCCCGGCGCTCGAGCTCGGGTGGCAGGTCCCCACGTATGCGCCCGGCCTTCCGTGGCTGATGGCGATCCCGCATGCGGCAGCAGGGACGACCGGCGCGGTGATCGTGGTTGCGTTGACCGCTGGTCTTGCCGTGTGGGCCACGGGCGCGCTTGCGTGGCGACTGGGCGGAGGAGTGGCCGCCCTGCTGGCATCGTTGCTCGTGGCCACGTCGCCGACGTTCCTCTACCAGGCGTTTCAGCCGATGAGCGACGTGCCGGTGACCGCCGCCTGGGTCACCTGCTGGTGGCTCGGCGCGACAGGAGCGCCGGGAGGCGCCGGCCTCGCCGCTGCGCTGGCCGTAATGGTGCGGCCGAACCTGGCGCCGCTGGCGGCGGTACCGTGGGCGGTGATCGTGTGGAGCGGACCACCGGCGGCATGCCGTGACCGGGCCGTTCGGTTCGCCATCCCCGTGGCCCTGGCCGGCATGGCCGTCGCGATCGTGCAGTGGCGATGGTACGGCTCACCGTTCACGTCGGGGTACGGCACGGCCGGCGAGCTCTTCACGCTGGCCAACCTTGTGCCCAACGTCCACCTGTATGCGGGATGGCTCTGGGAGGCCGAGCGGGTCATCGTCATCACCGCGGCGCTCGGCGTCGTGTCATGGGGGCAGGCACCAAATCCGCGAGAACGACGCAGTTCCTGCGAGGTCGGCGGAAAATGCCGCGAATTGGGCGGGGATGGTGCCTGTCCCCGGGCCCTCGTCGTGGGCTTGCTGTTCTTTGCGGGCGGTGTGGTTTTCGCGTATCTGGTCTACGCCGTGTTCGAGGTGTGGTCGTACGTGCGCTTTCTGCTGCCGGCGCTCGCGGTGGCGGCGGCGGTGAGCGGCGCCGCCATCGCGCACGCCCTCTGCGCCCTTCCGCGTGCCGCGCGTGGGGCCGTCGCGATGGCGCTCCTCCTGGCTGCATGGGCGGTTGGGCTCCAGACGGCGCGATCGCTGGGCGTGTTCCAGGTGGCTGCCGTGACCGCGCGGGCGCGCGAGGTCGGGACGGAACTGCGCCGCGTGCTGCCACCCAACGCGGTGTTGCTGGCGGGCGAGCAGAGCGGCAGCATGCGCTACGCCACGAATCGGCCGATCGTGCGGTGGGAGCCGTTGGACCCCGTGTCATTGCGCGCCACGCTGTCGGTGCTGGAGGCGCACGGCTTCGACACCTGGTGGGTGCTCGATCAGTTCGAGGAGGCAGGCGTGCGCGCACGCTTCGCCGGCATGCCAGAAGCCACCCTGGACTGGGCCCCACTGGTGGAGGGCGGCCCGCTCATGCGCACGCGCGCCTGGCGTCTCGGCGACCGCCCGCGCTGACCGACGCTCACCCGGGTTCGCCGAGCTTCAGCCGGGCCTTTTCCGTGGCCACGACGGTGCCGCCGACCTCCCTGGCGATCGCGGAGGCGACTTCGGCCTGGATGCCCAGGACGTCGCGCGTGTTCCGCTCGTAGGACGCAGCCCAGACGTGGCGGTCGGATGCAGCCTCGATGAGCTGCGCCGTGATCCGGACGCGGTCCCGGTCGCGCGCCACGGATCCCTCGATGATGTGCGTAACGCCCAGCTCGCGCGCGATCTCGGGGAGCGGCGTGCGGGCGCCGCGATACTGCATGGACGAGGTGCGCGAGATGACACGAATGCCCTTGATCTGTGACAGCTCCGCGATAAGGGCCTCGGTCATCGCGTCGGCGAAGTAGCCCTGTGCCTGATCACCCGAGAAGTTGTCGAGCGGCAGGACGGCCAGCGCCAGCTCACCACCACCCGCCGCGGTCGTTGCTCGCGCGTCGATGGCAGGGACCGACACCGTGGCAGCGGCTTTCGCGGTGGTGACGGCGGGCGGGGCCGGCGTCTGCTGCGCCCGCTGCACGACGAAGAGCGTCAGCGCCACCGTGACGATGCCACCCACGACCTGAGCGACGATGCGGCCGACGAAGGAGATCCACGCGGAGCGGACCTTGTCCTTCTTCTTCGTGTCCCTGCGCTCGCCGTCCGGCGGCGATTGGGGCCGGTCGTCCTCGTCGGGCTCCAGCCGCGGCTGAGTCCGAGGCTCCGGCATGGGGATGACAGCCATGATGACGTGCCAGCCCCAGGGCCCAGCAAGATCGATGCCCGCAGCCGTTGTCCCCCGGTGGAGACACTCCGACCCCTCGAATCGCTACTCGGACGCCCTTCCCGTCAGCAGCGCCTCGCTGTCCCGTGTCTCCGGCCCGTTCTCCGTGCACACGGCGAACCGCGACGGATACATCGAGACGCCCGCCCACTCGCCCTTCTTGTTGAGGATGTAGAAGCTGAGGCCGAAGTTGGGGAGACCGCGCCCGTTCACCAGGCGCTTCTCGACGGTGTTCTTCTGCACGCGGCGCAGCGCCTCCATGCCGGCGTCCTTCGGCGACTTGCCGAGGCGCATCTGCTCGACGATGAGGAAGGAGCAGAGGTTGTAGAGATTGGCTTCTCCGCGGCCGGTGGATCCGGCGGCGCCCACCTCGTTGTCGACGTAGAGCCCGGCGCCGAGGATGGGGGAGTCGCCCACGCGGCCGGGAATCTTCCACGCGAGACCACTCGTGGTGGTGACGCCGCAGACGTCGCCCTTGCTGTTGATGCCGTCGCAATTGATCGTGCCCCAGAAGTGATTGGGATCGACCAGGCCGTCACGCACCATCCCGAGGCCTGCCATCAACGCCGCGTCCCCGCGCTTCTTCGGGTCCAGGTAGTGCTCGGGGTCGATGCGGCGCTTCCACTCCAGCCACAGCCTGCGCGACGTCTCGGTGTTCAGGTCCTCCTCAATCTTGAAACCCATGTTGCGGGCGAACTCCTGCGCGCCTCGGCCCACGAGCAGGTGGTGGTCGGTGTGCTCCATCACCGCCTTGGCAACGAGAGAGGGCGTCCGTACGCCCTCAAGGCCGGCCACACCCCCCGCGCGCCTGGTCGGCCCGTGCATGCAGCACGAGTCGAGCTGCACCACGCCGTCGGCATTTGGCAGGCCGCCGTAGCCGACGCTCGTGTCGCCCGGATCGAGCTCGCACAGGTTGACGCCGGCCACCAGTGCGTCCAGGACGTCCGACCCTTTGGTGATCATCTCGAAGGCCACCTGGACGCCGACCTTCGTGCCGCCGTTCTTGTAGACGTTGCCGTTGTCCGACGAGATGACCACGGGCTTCACCCCGCTCTGGATGGCGGCCGACCGGCCGAACACCGTGTCGGTCGTGGCCAGGGCGACCCCGGCGGCGGTGCTGGTCTGGACGAACTGACGGCGGGTGAGGATCGTGGACATCGGGCGGCCTCCTGAAACGCCGCCATGCTACCAGACACCAGTGAGGGACGGCGCCGCGAGTTGCCGCGAGCCCATACGAGGAGGTCCCCGCCATGACCATCGAGCAGAAGGACGGCCGGCTCATCATCTGGGGTGAGTAGGAGGCAGGAGGTAGGAGGCAGGAGGCAGGAAAGAGGTAGCAGGAAGCAGGAAAACAGGAGGCCGAAGCCCCCGCGCGCCGAAGACCTCAAGACCTCAAGACCCCAAGACCCCAAGACCCCACCCCCTACTCTCCTCGCAGGGCCGCCGCGGGGTTGGTTGCGGCCGCACGACGGGCCGGCAGCCACGACGCGGTGACGAGCACCAGGCCGAGCACGGCCGCGGCGGTCCCGAAGGCCACGCCATCGAACGGCTGCGCCCCCAGCAGCAGGCCGCGGATCCCCATGGCTGCTCCCCCGGCCATCACCAGCCCCGCGGCGCCGCCGATGACGCAGACGGTCGCGGCCTGCCGGAGCAGCAGGCCGCGCACCTGTCCGGACGTCGCCCCCAGGGCCATCCTCACGGCTACCTCCCGCGTGCGCTGCACGGCGTGGAACGCCATCAGGCCGTACAGCCCCAGGGCTGACAGCAACAGGCCGACGATCCCGACCCCTCCGGCGATGGCCGTCGCCACGCGCTGCGGGATGAGGCCGATGCCCGTCGCTTCGTCGAACGACTGGCTCGTGATCACCGGCAGGTTCGGCTCGGCGTCGGCGATCGCGCGGGCCACGTCCGCGGAGATCTGACGCCCCGACGCGTGCCGCACGTACAGGTTCATCTCGGTCATCGGCTGCTGCGCCAGCGGCGCGTAGATGAACGGCACCGGCGATTCGCCGGCGCTGCGGTAGTTGGCGTTCCGCACGACCCCCACGATCGTCACCGGACGATCGAACACGTCGCGCGCGGTCTGCTGGTGGACGACCTGCCCGACCGCCTCTCGTCCCGGCCAGGCGCGGGCCGCGAATGCTTCGTTCACGACGGCGACGAACGGCCGTCCCGCCAGGTCTCCGGACGAGAACGTCCGGCCTGCGAGGAGCGGCACACCGAGCGTCTCGAAGTACGACGGAGAGATGACGTCCCAGTCCGCGTCGAAGATGTCGTTCCCGCGGGGACTGGTGTAGCCGGCCACCCGCAGCCCGCCCAGGCTGAACCGGCCGCCCTGGAGCGGGATCATGCGCGATGTGGCCACGGCTTCGACGCCGCCCACGGCGCGGATGCGTTCGACGAGCCGATCCGCGAGGGCGGCGGCCTGATCGTCGGACTGGCCCGTCATCCTGGTGTCCACGGTGAAGACGCGCACGTTCGTGCCGTCGTATCCGGTGTCCGCTGCGGCCGCGCTCTGCAGCGCACGCAGGAACAGGCCGGTGGTCACCAGCAGCACCAGCGCGAGGGCCACCTGCGCGCCGACGAGCACATGACGCAGGCGCATGCGGCGCCGATCGGGCGTGCTGTGCTGGCCGTGCAGCGCGGTCGCGATGTCGAGCCGCGTGGCCCGGAGCGCCGGCGCCAGGCCGAACGTGAGCGCGGTCAGGAGCGAAAGGCCGAGCGCGAAGGCGAGCACGCGCGCGTCCACCACGAGGTCGACGGAGATGGGAATCGGCAGCGCAGGCATGAACGACTCGAGGAACGCGACCATCCACCACGACAGCGCGACGCTGGCCACGGCGGCGAGGAGGAAGAGCACCACGGTTTCGGTGAGCAGCTGCCGCACGATGTGCGCGCGTCCGGCGCCCACGGCCAGGCGCGTGGCCATCTCGCGGCCGCGGGCCATGGCGCGCGCCAGGAGCATCCCGGCGACGTTGCTGCACGCGATGGCGAGCACCATCCCGGTCAGCGCGAACAGCACGCCCACGAAGGCCGAGACCATCCCGCGGAACTCTCCGGGGAGCCGCGCCGAAGGCAGCAGGGCCACGCTCCAGCGGCCGTACGCCTCCGGGTGCGCGTCCTTCAACGGGGCGAGCAGCCCGTTGAGCTCGTCACGCGCCTGCTCGATCGACACGCCGTCCTTCAGCCGCGCGATGCCCAGGTGCCAGACGGGACCGTGGGCCGAGAGCATCTCCATCGTCGTGCGCCCCATGAGGTGGGGGGCCATCGCGAACGGCACCCACATGTCCGTGCCGATGATCGAGTTGCCTTCGAAGCCGGGCTCTGCCACACCGATGATGGTGTAGGGCCGGCCGTTCACGCGGAGCGTCATCCCGATGGCGTCGGGCGCGCCCGCGAAGCGGCGCTGCCAGAAGGCATGGTTGAGGATGGCGACCGGCGCGCCATCGGGCACGCGATCCTCGTCACCATGGAACAGCCGCCCTGCGGCCGCCCGCGTGCCCAGCACCGCGAAGTAGTTTGCGGTGACCGGCGTCGCATACGCGCGTTCGGATCCGCCCCGGCCGTTGTCCAGGCTCACGGCGTGAGCGTCCAGCCGGAACCCGGCGACGCCGTCGAGTTGCGTGGCCTGCTGCAGGGCCAGCAGCACCTGGTAGCCGAAGTTGTCGAAGCCCTCACCGTTCGTGGCCCGGCCGACGTCCACCAGCCGCGCCTCGTTCACGATGCCCGGGCGCGGCCGCAGGAAGAGCGCGTCGGCCAGGCTGAAGACCGTGGAGCTGGCGGCGATGCCGATGGCGAGCGACGCGATGGCGGTCAGGGCGAAGAGCGGGCTGCGCCCGATGGCCCGGAGTGCGAGGCGGAGGTTGGCTGGGACGGTCATGCAGGCATTCGACCGGTCCTGGTCCCGGATTGTTTCAGCCGATCTGATCCGCCTGGGACGAGCCGCTGCTCGTACCCGATAATTGGGAGGTGACTCGCCCGAAGGCGCGCACCCCGTTCGTGCGCCTGGCCGTCTGGACGACGGCCCTTACCTTTGCCCTCATCCTGGTCGGCAGCCTCGTCCGCGCCTCCGGCGCCGGACTCGGGTGCCCGGATTGGCCGCGGTGCTTTGGTTCGTGGATCCCGCCCGCGTCCGCCGAGGCGCTCCCGCCCGGGTTCGACGCCTCGCAATTCAACCCCACCCTGATGTGGACGGAGTACCTGAACCGGCTGCTCGGCGTCACGGTTGGCTTCTTCATCCTGGCCACGACCATCTCGGCATGGCGCCATCACCGCCGCCACCCCCAGATCCTCTGGCCCGTCGTCGCGGCGGTGCTCCTCACCGGCTACGAGGGCTGGCTCGGTGGCCGCGTCGTCGCACACGAGCTTGCGCCGTGGATAGTGACGGCCCACCTCGTCGTGGCCATCGTCATCGTGCTGCTGCTCGTGTATGCGACGGTCTTCGCGTTGTATCGCGTGCCTGCGGTGGCCGGGACTGCAGTTCCGGCGTCGCGCCTTCGCACGTTCATCACCGTCGTCCTGGTGATGATGGCGGTGACCCTGCTGCAGGTGGCGCTGGGCACGCAGGTGCGCGGGTCCATCGACGATGCGCTGCGCGCGGGCGTGGCGCGGGAGGCAGCGCTGGGCACCGTCGGCACGTTCGACAGCGTTCACCGGACGTTGGCCCTGGCCGTGGTGTCCCTGGCGATGCTGTCGATGCTGGTGTTGTGGTCGTCACCCGGTCACCCGACACGCGTGGCGCGGTGGACCTACGCCGTCGTCGGCCTCGCGGCGCTGCAGATCGTCGTCGGCGTGGCCCTCGCCTACGTGGCCCTTGTGCCGCCGTTTCAGGTAGTGCACCTGACGGTGTCGAGCCTGCTGATGGGCGCACAGATGGTGCAGCTGCTCGTCGCGTACTGGGAATAGAATCCGCTCGTTGTCACCAGGCTCCGAAGGAGGCGCCATGTCCCCGTCCCCGCGGATCGCGGTCCTCGCGGCGGCACTCGTCGCCGTGACGTCCTGCTCCTCTCCCGCACCCACCCCGACGCCCGACCCGGCGGCCGCCCATGGCGGCCACGGCAATGCGGCCGGCGCGGCGGAGCGGACGACACTCCTTGACAACCTGGGATCCTTCGGCCGCTCGATCACGACCTCGAACCCGGAGGCGCAACAGTTCTTCAACGAAGGCCTGACGCTGCTCTACGGCTTCAACCATGACGAGGCCTTCCGCGCCTTCGCGCGCGCGGCGGCGCTCGACGACCGCGCGCCGATGCCGCACTGGGGCATGGCGCTGGCGCTCGGGACCAACATCAACGACCCGGCCCCGGACGAGCGTGTGGCGAAGGCCTACGTGCATCTGCGGGAAGCCGAGACGCGGGCCGCCAACGGCAGCCCTGTGGAGCAGGCGTTGATTGCGGCATTGGCCAGGCGCTACGTCGAGAAGCCAATCGGCGACCCTGTTGTGCGCGAGCAGGCGTACTCGGACGCGATGGCCGAGAACGCGCGCCGATTCCCGGACGATCCCGACGTGGCCACGCTGTACGCCGAGAGCCTGATGAACCTGCGGCCCTGGCGGCTGTACGACGCCGCGGGGAACCCGGCTCCAGGCACGGACACCATCGTGGCCACGCTCGAGCGCGTCCTGGCCAGCACGCCGAACCACCCCGGCGCCAACCATTACTACATCCACGCGGTGGAGGCGTCGAGCGATCCGGGACGCGCGACAGCGCAGGCCGAGCGACTGGAGACGCTGGTGCCCGGCGCCGGACATCTGGTCCACATGCCGGCGCACATCTACATGCGGACCGGACAGTATGCCCGGTCCGCGAAGAGCAACGCCGACGCCGCCCGCGTGGACGAGCAGTACTTCAGGAAGGCGGGCCAGCAGGGGATGTATCCCGCGATGTACTACGGGCACAACCTGCAGTTCGAATCCGCCGCGGCGATGTTCGCCGGACGCCACGACGAGGCGCGGACCTCGGCCCGCCAGACCGTCGACCTCGTGGAGCCCCTCGCAGATACCTCACCGATGCTCGAGCCCTACGTGCTCCAGCAGGCCTGGGTGGCGCTGCGCTTCGGCCGGTGGGACGAGGCACTGGCGCTCAACACGCCTCCGCCCAGGCGGACCGTGCAGACCGCGTTGACGCACTTCGTGCGCGGCGCTGCGCTGGCGGGCCAGGGACGGGCGGCCGACGCCGAACAATCGCGGAAGGCCCTGGTTGCGGCCATCGAGGCCGTTCCGGCAGACCTCATGATCAGCGCGACCAACACCGGCCGCGCCGTGCTGGCCGTGGCGCTGGCCGATCTCGACGGGCGCATTGCCGCGGCAAGGAAGGACACGTCCGCGGCCGTCGCCGCGTTCACGCGCGCCGTCGAGGCCGAGGACCGGCTGCTCTACAACGAACCACCGGACTGGCTCCTGCCCGAACGCGAACGCCTCGGCGCACTGCTGCTCGCCTCGGGCCGCGCCGCGCAGGCCGACGGGGTGTTTCGAGCGGACCTTGCACGCCACGTGGGCAACCCGCGATCGCTGTTCGGACTGTGGAAGGCGCTCGAGGCGCAGAAGCACGCGGGCGTATCCGAGGCGCAGAGGGCGTTCGAGGCCGCGTGGGCCGCGGCCGACGTGACGCTCGGAATCGACCTGCTGGGGTCCCCGCGCTGAGCGTGGGCGCGCTCTACGTCGCGTATCTCGCCGCCACCATCGTCCTGGTGATCACGCCCGGCGCCACGACTGCGGTCGTGGTGAAGAACACGATCGCGCACGGGCATCGCGCAGGCGTCTTCGCCGCGCTGGGCGCGGCGGTGGCCAATGCCGTGCACGCCACGCTCGCAGGACTCGGCCTGTGGGGGCTGGTGGGGCGATGGCCGCTGGCGCTTGACGCGCTGCGCATCGGCGGCGCGGGATACCTGGCGTGGCTGGGCCTGCAGGCCGCGGTGCGCGCGTGGCCCGGGCATGCGCCACGCCCACGCGGATCGATTCTCGACACGTCCACGCCGGCAGGCCCGCCTCGGGCGCAACCGTCACGTCCCGGCTTCGTCGAGGGGATCACCATCAACATCCTCAACCCCGCGATCATCAGCTTCTACATGGCGGTCGTGCCCACGTTCATGCCGCCGTCGGCGCCGCGATACTACTTTCTGCTGCTGGCAACGACGCACGTCGGGCTCGCCTTCGTGTGCCACGCGGGCTGGGCGACGGCGTTCCATGTGCTCCGCCGCATCTTCGCGCGCCCCGGCGTGAGGGTTGCCCTCGAGCTGGGCACGGCGGCGGCCCTGCTGTGGCTGGCGGCACGCGTGCTCGGTCGCCTGTAGACTGTCCTGATGCTGTCCGACGTACAGCACGCCATCGAAGCCCTGCCGTTCGATGAGCCGCTGATCCTCCTGACCGATTTCGACGGAACGCTGGCCGAGTTCCACCCGAATCCTTCGGTGCCGATGCTCACCGATGTGCGCCGCGAGTGGCTGCGCGACATCGCCGCGCACCCACTGACCTTCGTCGGTATCGTGAGCGGGCGACGCGTCACGGACCTGCGCCGCCGGGCGCCGCTGCCGGCGCACGCGTACTACGCCGGTCTCCACGGCATGGAGGTCGAGATCGATGGCCGCCGGTGGCAGCACCCGGACCTCGAGCGGGCCCGCGCGGCCGTGGGTGAACTGTTCCCACGGCTGGATCTGGTGGTGGATCAGTTTCCGGGCGCGCTGCTGGAGGACAAGGCGGTATCCCTCGCGGTGCACGTGCGCGCCGTGGCCTACGGCCAGCGTGCCGAAGCGCTGGCCCTGGCCGATGCCTGGGCCGAGCCCTGGATCGCCAGCGGGCGCCTCCGGCGCCTCGAAGGCTCCCTCGTCGTCGAGTACCTGCCGAACGTGGCCTGTCACAAGGGCGACGCCGTGCAGTGTATCGCGCGCGACGTCGAAGCCACGACCGGCCGAACCCCATCCGTGGTGTTCCTCGGCGACGATCTGACGGATGAGGATGCCTTCCGTGCGATCGATCGGGGCATCGGCATCCTCGTGGGCTCGCGGCCGACCGCCGCCACGCATCAGCTTGACGGCATCGCAGATGTCGATACGCTTCTCAGGTGGCTCACCGCCCGCAAGTGACCGCAGGAACCAACATGACCGCACCCGAGCTCATGGCCGCGCTGGGCCCGCGCCTCAGCAACACCAAGCTGATCGTCGTGGCAAACCGCGAGCCGTACATCCATGTCAAACGGACGGAGCCGCCGCGGCGCCGCGGGCTGCTGTCGTGGTTCACGGGGACGCGGGAGCGGTCGTCCCTCTCGTGGATGCGCCCGGCGAGCGGTCTCGTCACCGCGCTCGATCCGGTGATGCGCGCGTGTGGCGGCACATGGATCGCCCACGGCAGCGGCAGCGGCGATCGGGACGTCGTGGACGAGAAGGGACGTGTCCCGGTCCCGCCCGACAACCCGTCCTACACCCTGCGGCGGGTGTGGCTGACACCGGAGGAGGAGGAGGGGTACTACTACGGCCTGGCCAACAACGCGCTGTGGCCGTTGTGCCACATCGCCTACGCCCGCCCGGAGTTCGACCGTCGTGACTGGCAGCAGTACAAGCGCGTCAACCAGCGGTTCGCGAACACGGTCATCGACGAGATCGGCAGCTCGCGCGCCATCGTCTTCGTGCAGGACTACCACTTCGCACTGCTCCCGCGCCTGGTCAAGGAGGCGCGCCCCGAGGCCATCGTCTGCCAGTTCTGGCACATCCCGTGGCCGAATGCCGAGGCGTTCCGCATCTGCCCGTGGAGCGAGGAGATCGTGGACGGCCTGCTCGGCAACGATCTGCTGGGCTTCCACATCCAGTACCACTGCAACAACTTCTTCGGCACCGTCGACGCGACCATCGAGGCCCGCATCGACCGGGAGCACTTCGCCGTCGTCCGCAAAGGCCACAGGACATTCGTGAAGCCGTTTCCCATCAGCATCGATCCCGAGCCGTGGGCGCGGCTGCCGAAGGGCCGTACGCGGGAGGCCGACGTGCGGCAGACGCGCGAGCGCCTGGAGCTCGGTGACGCACGGATCATCTTCGGAGTGGACCGGCTGGACTACACGAAGGGCATCCCCGAGCGCGTCAAGGCCTTCGAGCGGATGCTCGAATACAACCCCGAGTGGCGCGGCCGCGTGACCATGCTGCAGGTGGGCGCACCGAGCCGGGAGCACCTGCAGCGCTACCAGTCGATCAGCGACGACGTGGATGTGGCCGTGAAGGCCATCAACGAACGCTTCGGCAGCGACACGTGGAAGCCGGTCATTTATCTGCGACAGCACCACGGCCCCGAGGACGTGGCCGCGCTGTACCGCGCGGCCGACGTCTGCGTGGTGTCGTCGCTCCACGACGGCATGAACCTGGTGGCCAAGGAGTTCATCGCGTCGCGTCCCGACCTGCGGGGGGTCCTCGTCCTGTCGCGGTTCACCGGGGCGGCACGGGAGCTCCAGGAGGCGGTGGATGTCAACCCGTTCGCCGTGGACGAATTCGCCGGCGTTCTGCATCAGGCCCTGACGATGCCCGAGGCGGAGCAGGAGCGGCGCATGCGCGCGCTCCGCACGCGCGTGGAGGAGCACACCATCTACGATTGGGCGGCGCACGTCATCCAGGCGGCGTGGCGCATGTCGGAAGCCGCCGCATGACGGTCGCGGAGGCAGGAGGCAGGAGGCAGGAGGCAGGAGGCAGGAGATAGGAAGCAGGAAACAGGAAACAGGAAGTAGGAAGTAGGCGCCGGAAGGCGGTGGAGGACGTGGCAGAATAACCGGATGCCTGTTTTCCCTGTTCGCCCGGCTTTCATGCTCGCTGCGATGCTGGCCGTCGCGCCAGCGGCGCTCGCACAGACCCCCACATTGCCCCCGGCGCAGACACCGCCACCGCCGGCTCCGGCGCCGCCGCCGCCTCCGCCGCCCGGCTGGACCGGGTCGTTTGGCGCCGGTCTCGCGCTGACGCAGGGCAACAGCGACACGTCGACGTTCAACCTGGCCTACGACGTGAAACGGGACACCGGCTCGCCGTTCCTGTTCCGGAGCGCGGGCCTCTTCATAAGGGCCGAGTCCGAGGGTGAGCTCACGACCAACCGCCTGGCCTTCGACGGGCGTGTGGATCGCAAGCTGACCGACCGGACCTCGCTCTTCGGCCAGGTGCAGTACCTCCGCGACGAGTTCAAGGAGATTGATTATCTCGTCTCGCCGACGTTCGGCGTGTCGCATCTGCTGGTCAAGAACGACCGCACGGAACTGGCCGTGGACGGTGGCCTCGGTATCGTGTGGGAGAAGAACCCCGGCCGCGAGCTGGACACGAGCGGCGCCGTCACGGCGGGCCAGAACTTCAAGCACAAGCTCACCAGGACCGCCGAGATCACGCAGCGATTCAGCGCGCTCTGGAAGATGGACGACTTCGAGGATGGCCTCTACATCTTCGGGCTGGGCCTGGCGGCCAACATCACCGATCAGACGCAGCTCAAGGCGGAGTTCCTCGAGACCTTCAAGAACAAGCCGCCCTCCGCCGACGTGCAGAAGAGCGACATCGCGTTCCTCTTGTCATTCGTCTACAAGTACTAGGAAGTAGGAACTAGGAAGTAGGGAACAGGAACCTGGAGGCCATCATGCTGAACGAGTTCAAGGAGTTCATCGCCAAGGGCAACGTGATGGACCTGGCGGTGGGCGTCATCATCGGCGCGGCGTTCCAGAAAATCGTGGACTCGCTCGTCAACGACGTGGTGATGCCGTTTGTCGGGCTCGTGCTCGGAGGCACCGACTTCACGAACATGTTCGTCGTGCTCAGGGAGGGCGCGAAGGCGCCTGCCCCGTACGCCGCGCTGGCCGAGGCCAAGGCCGCCGGCGCCGCCGTGTTCGCCTACGGGTCGTTCGTCACCCAGGTCGTGCAGTTCCTCATCCTCGCCTGGGTGGTGTTCCTGATGGTGAAGGCGGTCAATCGGATCCGCCGCGGGGTCTGACTAGCGCCCGCGCACGATCTCGATGTGCCCGAGGTGATGGCGGCCGTGCCACGCATAGAGCTGGAGCAGCCAGTCGAGCGTGACGGGCCCGTGCTGCGGGTGATGGGCTGTGCGTGCGAAGTCGGTCGGGCCGAGTGTGCTCAGCAGCCGGTGCAGGCGGTGGTGCACGCCGTCCAGGATGCCGAGCGAAACCTCCGGATCGCCTGTCCTGCCGTCCACGAGCTCCGCCCATAGCTGCTCCTCGTAGGGCTTGAGCGGAGGCGCGTCCTCCGTCAGCGTCAGCTTGAAGCGGATGTAGGCATTCATGTGGCTGTCGGCCACGTGGTGCACGACCTGGCGCGCGGTCCAGCCACCGTCGCGATAGGGCGTATCGAGCCGCCCGGGGGGCAGGGCCGCGACCGCCGCGCGCAGGTCCGCCGGCAGGCGGCCGAGGGCTGCCATGCAGTCGGCGCGCAGCTCGACGGGGGGATTCGGATTGAACGTGAACGGTCCGATGGGGTAGCGGGGATCCATCGGCCGATCATACGGCGAAGCCAGCGCCTCCCACGGCCTCCACCTAACCAATTCCCGGTGGCCTCGTCCAAGTATCAGGGATGAACGACGGTGACCGCGTGGCCCTCGCCAGGGCACGGAACGGGGACGGCGACGCGTTCCGGACGCTCGTGGAGCGCCACAGCCGCTACCTCTTCAGCGTGGCCCAGCGCCTCACCGGCTCCGCGACCGATGCGGAGGACGTCGTCCAGGAGGCGTGGTTGAAGGCGCACCGGCAGCTGGCGAGATTCGAGGAACGGGCGGACGTTCGCACCTGGCTCCACCGCATCACGGTGAACTGCGCCATCGACCTCATTCGCAGCCGGCGCCGTCGCGAGGACAGCCACGATCCAGCCGATCTGGAGACGGGGATGGGCGCAGACCCGTCCTGGGATCCCCACCCCACGCCCGAACGGCTCGCCGAAGGGGCCCAGATCCAGCAGCGGGTCGGCGATGCCATGGCGCGGCTCACCGGGCTCGAACGCGCGGCCTTCACGCTGCGCCATCTCGAAGGCCAGTCCATCGAAGAGGTCGGCGAGGCGCTGGGACTGAAGACCAGCGCCGCCAAACACTCAATCTTCCGGGCGGTCCGGAAGATGCGTGTGGCCCTGGAGCCCTTCGCGGCCAGGAAAGGGGCGAACTGCGCATGACGAGACCGAGCCTGCCACCACACCTGTCCGAGGACGCCCTGGTCCTGCACTACTACGGCGAAACGGAGGCTGTGGACCGGCCTCACGTCGAGGCGCATCTGGCGGCCTGCGAGCCGTGCCGGGATGCGCTGGAGCGGCTGGGCGACGTGCTGGCGCTGGTGTCGGCACATGCCAGCCAGCCGGCGCCCGACGGGTTCGAACGGGTGATGTGGGCGCGTGTGCAGTCGCGACTCGATGATCCCCCGGTGGGGCGGACGTGGGCCACGTGGCGCAGTTGGCAGCGAGCGCTCCTCGCCGGCGGGAGCGTCGCCGCCCTGCTGGTGGCGTTCGCCATCGGGCGCTGGTCGACACCGCCCCCTGCAGCCGAGCAGCCGCCCGCGGTCGCGGAGGTCGCACCCGATCGCGTGCTGCTCGTCGCGGCGGGCGACCATCTGGATCGCTCGCAGATGGTGCTGGTCGAGCTGCTGAACAGCGCGGAGCCTCCGGCCGTGGACGGCGATCGCACGCGTGCCGCGGACCTGGTGGCGGCGAACCGGCTCATTCGCCAGTCGGCCGAGCAGGCCGGCGAGGCCGGGCTGGCCGAGCTGCTGGACGAACTGGAGCGTGTGCTCCTGGAGATTGCCAACGGCAGCGACGACACGTCCTCCGAGGCGCTGCAGCTGCTCAAGGCACGTATCGAGTCGCGCGGCATCCTGTTCCGCCTGCGCGTGGTCGGCGCCGAGGTGCGCGAGCGGGAGCGCGATGCCGCTACCCCGCGCACGCGGCCGACCGCGCGGGCCGCGAACGGGCCGACCGGCGCGCGAACCTGAGGCATGGAAGAGAAGGAGACGAGATGACGGTGTCGAACAGGATAGTCGCGAGCCTCGCGGTGCTGTGGATGGGGACGGTCGCCGGCGCGGCTGCTCACGAACCGGGGCCGGCCGCGAAGGACCACACGAGCGCACAGGCATGGGACCTGGCGTGGGAACAGGCGCGGGCCGCGGCCTCCGCGGCCGCGCCCGGAGAAGCCGCCCAGCTCAGTGCCGAGCAGGCGCGCGCCGACGCAGAACGTGCCCGGGCCGATGCCGCGCGCCAGCGCGAGGACGCCCAGCGGCTGCGCGCGGAGCGGCAGTACGAGGCCGGACAGGAGGCACTCGAAAACGCGCAGTGGGCGGAGGCGGTTGATCGCTTCCGACAGGTGGCCGCGGCGAAGCAGGCGCGCGTGGACGCGGCGATGTACTGGCTGGCATATGCGCAGCAGAAACTGGCGCAGCATGCCGATGCGCTCGCGACGCTCGGCGATCTGACGCGGAGCTACCCGGCCAGTCGATGGCTGAGCGATGCACGCGCCCTCGAGATCGAGGTGCGTCAGAGTGCCGGCCAGCCCGTCCGTCCCGAAGCGCAGGCGGATGAAGAGCTCAAGCTGCTCGCCATCCAGGGCCTGCAGCATTCCGACCCCGCGCAGGCGGTGCCGATGCTGCAGAAGTTCCTGCAGGGCAGCCAGTCGCCGAGGCTCAAGGAGCGGGCGCTCTTCGTCCTGGCCCAGAGCTCGTCACCCGAGGCTCGGAAGGTCATCACCGATATCGCCCGCGGCAATGCGAATCCCGATCTGCAGCGCAAGGCCATCCAGTACCTCGGCACGGCCGGACGCGGCGACAACCGGCAGGTGCTGGCCGAGATCTACCAGTCCTCCGGCGACGTGGACGTGAAGCGCCAGATCCTCCGTGCCTACATGGTGTCGGGCGACCGCGAGCGCGTGCTCGCCGCTGCAACCGGCGAGTCGTCGCCCGAGCTGCGTGCCGAGGCGGTCCGCCAGCTCGGGGTGATGGGCGCACGCGAGGAGCTGCGGCAGCTCTACCTGAAGGAGGGCACCGTCGAGGTGAAGCGTCAGATCCTGCAGGCGCTCTTCGTCGGGGGCGATGCCCAGCGCCTGATCGAGCTCGCCAACACCGAGGCAACCCCCGAGTTGCGGAGGGCAGCCGTGCGCCACCTGGGCACGATGGGGGCCGCCCGGACGGGCGAGGCGCTCGTCGCGCTCTACCAGAAGGAGAAGGACGCGGACATTCGACGCACCGTCGTGCAGGCCCTGTTCGTCCAGAGCAACGCCGACTCGCTGGTGGCGATCGCGCGCAAGGAGACGGACATCGCGATGCGGAAGGAGATCGTGGAGAAGCTCTCGATGATGAAGTCGAAGGTGGCCACGGACTACCTGATGGAGATACTGGGGAAGTAGGTGCACGGGTGCACGGGTGCACGGGTGCAGGGGTGCAGGGGTGCAGGGGTGCAGGGGTGCAGGGGTGCAGGAGGTTCG